>Ga0102593_1000913_pt1 | contig 36543 bp, 18 predicted proteins | sample AraplaCol_mMS_r2_2_FD_76862 | JGI IMG/M metagenome (GOLD analysis project Ga0102593, IMG submission 76862) | Arabidopsis root microbial communities from North Carolina, USA - plate scrape MF_Col_mMS_r2 (SPADES assembly) (version 2) | ecosystem: Host-associated > Plants > Roots > Endosphere...
AAAAAAAAAAAAAAAGAAAAAACAAAAAAAAAGAAAATACAGACAATTTTGTCGGAAAATCAAAACAGAAAACAGCAAAATATAAATATTTTTGGGATTTTAAACAAAAAATAATTCCAACCGATACTATCTATAAAAAAAAAAAAAAAAAAAAAAAAAAAAAAAAAAAAAAAAAAAAAAGAAAAAACAAAAAAAAAGAAAATACAGACAATTTTGTCGGAAAATCAAAACAGAAAACAGCAAAATATAAATATTTTTGGGATTTTTAAACAAAAAATAATTCCAACCGATACTATCTATATAAAAAACAGAAACAACAGATAGAGTAAATAGAATCAACAAATATCAGAATACAATTCAAAACAAAAACAAATATAAATAGAAGAAAATCAAAACAATTATTTGAAGAAAAAATTCTTTTTCTCTATTTCAATATTTTTATCCGATTTCAATTGGCTATTTTTCTCAAAAAAGTATTTTAACCGGATCTGCTCGATCTCCAAACAGACAATTATATCTGGGATATATACTAGAATAGAGTAAACGGCCGATCAATCTGTATTAGACCAGATTCTAGAATCTGCCAAAGAAAAAATCAGAAAATCCGAATAGAAAGATTCCAGCCGATTGTCAGTTTTTTTTTTGGATTTCTGTATTGCCGGTTGATACCGAACTGGAATATATATAGAAAAACTGAACAAAAAATAATCTGGATTGATCTCTCCGAGCTGAATTAGTAGAAAATCGGAGAGATTTGTCCGAAAACTGTAACAAATCGATCCGGCGTTGAATATACAGTTGGAACAGAAATCTCCGAAAAATATATCTCTGTTTACTACTGTCGCAATACAACTGCCGAAAAAACCGTAACTATTGCTACAAAATATACAAATATATCCGGAAAAAACTACTATTCCAATATATTGTATAAAAACTGTATATAGTTGTTGAGATTCTCTGCAATCTTTTGGATCCGAATACCAATCGGTTATCCGAACAAAATCTATAGCCAGTAGATTGCGGTCCAACTCGGTCGAGAAAATAGAAATTACAGAATTGTATAAAATATCCAAATTTATATCTGTGGCCAGATATTAGTATAAAGAAACAGAAAAAGAATTGTGGAAATTTATATTCAGTTGTTTGATAACTGATTGAGAACAGTACTGCTGTACAGTAAACAGAAATTATCGATCTACGGAAATTTGTTACTGACTGTGGAATCGGAATCTGACCAGACTGCAACTGTTTCGGAGTAGAGAATACTGATCGAAAACTGTTAGTACTGAAATATTGTATCAGATTGGATACAAATTTATCTATTTTAAAGAAGATAACAAATATCGAGAAAGTGGAAAATCTCTATCCGGAACAATACGAATCTTGACAGAGAGTGGTGAGATTTGGTTGAAAAAAACTGCCGAACTGGTTAATATATACAAAAATATACGGACGCAGCAAAATATATCTGATTTGAGGAATCCAGCGAACAATAATAAAATAGAAGTTTTCGACCAAAACACCGGAAAAAGAAAAATAAAAATAGTGAAAAGAGAAGATCCGTAGAGGGCAGAAAGAGTATATATATATAATCCCGAATTTGAGAGCAAATGGGCCCAATCTGGAACGAAAAGAAGATTTCCGGATAGCGCAATATGGCAATCTCCGGCGAATAGTACAGTCGGCGGTAAATGAAATCTGCCAGGCGACGCAAACTGATTGTTCTGGACCATTCCGGTTTGTTTGCTCTTTTAGAAAATAATAAGATTATCTCGACCGGCAAGAGCCGGCCAGGGTTTCTATCTTATATCCGCCACGTTCGTTATTATCGATTTTTATTGATGTATTTAGAAGATTGTCTACGATTGTGGCGAATTGTACCTAAACGGCTATACCGTATATATACGGTTACGGAATAAAGTATGTGGACATACTTCAAACCAGATGGGGAAGGATGAGATCCCGGAACTAATATCTTGGTAGATTACGACCACCGTACGGGTGTTCTGAGTACCAGGGTAGCCGCACGTGACCGAACGGGCACGTGCTTATCCATTCGTATATAATACTGCTAGCCGAGTACAATATCAAAACATGCAACTTCACCCCTCAGATCTCATATTTTTTATATACACTAATTTGTATATATCCGAATATATTTAAGATTCTTGGCTAAATATCGGAGAACTAGATAGACTATATTGTACCAACCAATAGAAGATATAAAACAAATCTGAATTGATATTTTGTCCATTACGTACAATTTATAAAAATACTAACAAATTACTAATCGACTACGGTTTCAATATAGTATTTCGTACTCTCCGTCTATCTAGTAGACTGTATAGATTTATACTAGATCTGTTGTACTGATACTAAGTTACAATAATACACTATACTATATCTTACAATGCCAATTCTCTACTGATACCAACACTAACTTAATTAGTGAAACGGAATAGAATACTCGAAGCAGCACGGTCGGTACGTGGTGCCAGGCCGATACTCCCCACTACGCTAGTTAACTAGTATACACGTGATCTCAGCCTCATTATTATCTGTCAGAACAAATTGAGCCTTACGTAAGGAGGATACAGCATTCCTACCGGAGTAACCACCCAGGAAGAGTTAGGTAGTGTTATGTAAACTTACATACAAATTGTTAGGGATAGACAATAGTAAAATACACAGAGATTTCCACCACTTTGGGATGACTCTTATATACGGTCTCACCGCTTCCGACATAATCCCAGCAACCGGGATATTCCAACAGTACAAAACCCACCCCGAACCCGCGTTTGGCGAGGTTAACCCCTCCCCTTTTCTATGAAAGCACTGCTTCTGCCCCAATGGGTGCTTCGCAAATAAATTACACATTGCCAGTGATTGATGAAATCACTCAAGCATGGATCATGTCCCGCGCCCGTTGTACGCCGGCGGCCTAGAAATTGAAGTGCCTCTCATGGACATCATCCCATACCAATTCGGAGTAGGCGCCTTCTATACTTTCCCCTTGCGCCATGGGTTCACCAAGGACGGCGTCCTAGATCTTGACCGTCCAGTTACACAAGTTGCCCGTTTGCTACAATCCTGGTTGTATTTCGGGCTCATGGCTGAATATGCGCGCGAACCTATTAACGTTGGCACTTTCATTCGGACTAATTCCTCGCCCTGTGTGATCGACTCAAGGGCATGGAATAACATTGCCCAGAAACGGAGCTCTTCTTTGGACTGTCTATCGCTGGAAATACAAGACGCAATCAACTCCACCTTTACAACCTTTGCCACGTTTGCCTTGGACCAGCTGGATTTCGTTGATCGTCATCCTAAAGGGGGATCAACGCCAATCCCCAATATCACGTTGTCAATCAGAGTTCTTGTTTCTAGTGTTATGTTATATCATACCCGGGATGCCTCTGCAACCAAAGAAAGTCACCCGTTCCCTTTGGATTCGGGCAGGTTGAGGCCAATGGAGTCAATCAGCAGCACGATCTGTTCTTCTCCTGCCGGTCGGCTCCTGGCTCAGAAGATGCGTCAAGCCGGTTGGTGTCCATCCCGTTTGACGCACATTTTCCGCTCCTACGACTATGCAGTCGTATATCACTTACTGCTGCTATCGCGACAATCTGCTGGTGAAATTGATCATTGGCTCTGCACAGTGAGCGACTGCCTGGCTAAGAAGGTACATATGGATGAATATCATGTGCGACATACTGCGGATGAGTGCTGTTGTCCGATGGTAGAAGCCCCCGTGTCAAAAGTAGAGGGGATTATTAAAAACGGAGGTATCCCATTGATCGAGATCAAACAATCTAGTGATGGGCGCTTGGATCTGCAAATTGTCCAGGCTACGGCGACTACATCCTTCGTGGCTATTTCTCATGTCTGGGCTGATGGGCTGGGCAATCCCGAGGCAAACAATCTCCCCACCTGTCAATTAGAGCGAATCCGACTATATCTCTCAGATTTGCCCAAGCTTCATGACATAGGTCATCGTATGTTTTTCATGATACCCCCTCTACTAGCCACTTTTATACATTATCTTAGGGGACAGCGACCCTCGGGTCTCTTCTGGATTGACACTCTGTGTATTCCTGTCTCGAATCCGGTATTGAGGCAGAGGGCTATTAATCAGATGGCTGCCATATACGCCAGCGCCAAATCTGTCCTGGTTCTTGATTCCGAGATTGAGGGTCTTCAGATCAGCCCGGGGAAAGAGCACGAGTTAATATCGTCACTTCCTGGCTGCGCGTGGGCTGGTCGATGCTGGACCCTTCAAGAGGGTGCTTTCACAACTGGCAGTATCTATTTTCGATGTGCCGATAGGGCCATCTGCCCTTTTGAAATCCGCAGAAGTGGCAGCCGAGGGCACCTGAGCCGTATGAGGCTAGATGAAACAAGCACACATGCCAGCAAGACATCTTCAGAATGCATTCTGCGTTCTAGCCTTCTTTCTAATATACTTGGGCAATTTACCAAAGATATCAAGGTTTTGAATGATTATAATAGGCCCAAACAGACCGAACGTCCAGCGGATAAGGGAGATTTCATTGTAATCTGGAATGCTCTAAGTTCACGATCGACATCGCAGAAAGAAGATACTTACGCCATGCTGGCCAGCCTGCTCCGATTTAATACCCACTACATCGCGAGACTTCCGTCTCCTGCCGCGAGGATGAAAGCTATCATATCTACGCTAAAAAAGGTTCCTTTGTCACTGTTGTACAATCAAGGGCCCCGCGACAGGTCAAACGAACTGCACTATGATCGATGGGTACCAACTCTGCCACTCGGAAGCTTTTTGACTTCAACGCCGCTGTTAAATATGGCGCGCGAGGGACTTACCTTGCTATATGAACCACTTATTTCAGAAACAGGACCTTTCCTCATTAGAATTGACAGTCCCATTCCCAAGCAATGTGGATCGTTTCTTCTAGATGTTGACTCCAAGCGGTATTTAGTCCAATTGCGGCGTGACCCAGACGATAAATTAGATCCGACATGCTATTCTGGCTGTTACATTGTCCTTGAAAAGGACTACCGCCCAAAATATCCTAGTCCCACTCGAGGTGCTTCTCTTCTAGTCGAAAGTACAATGGATCCGGTAACCACCGGTGAATGTTTGAATGAGAGTCTTTTCAAATCCCGAAAGAGCCACAGCCACGTTCACATTCAAACAATATACGACTGCCCATTAGAGATAAAGGCAGACGAATTGAATTTACCTGAAGACAAAGATGGACTGCCGGTGATTCCAGGAATCTCAGTTCTCGACGAGACAAGGATCATAATCAAACAGGGTATGGAAATGGAAAACGTAGCATATGTGAATCGAGCTGACTATCTAGAACCTACTCCAAAATATGACCATCCCCTCCTTCGCTTCTCCTTGGAAATACTCTCGACCAGATTGCTCTTACTTCCAACGTTGCCTTTATGTATAGCCTTCATCATCGCCGCCAGCTGTGTTCTGGCTGTCTCAGCTGCTACTACGAACAGACAACGCCGAACGACATTAGGGATTTCCTCCTTGGTTCTGTGTATGCTAGGACCCATTGGGGTTTTTCCAGTTGGCCTCGTTCTTTTTTTGGTAGACCGCATCCAACAAGGCGTTGGATTCACAGCTCTGGAAGTCACATTTCTTGTGCTAATATTTGCATTTCTTATATACTGCATTGGCATTCTAATTTTCTATGAGGTTTGGTTTGTCTTTACTTATTATCACTGGTTAGCCTCGTTTCAAGAAGGATTTCAGCCCGGGAAAGGTTATCAGACATTGATGCGGCTTATTGCATGGAATAAAGCCCTTACTACGTGGACGAACTCGGTAGAGGATCGCTTCGATGACCACCTCTGGGTCCCTATTGAGGATTATATCCTGCGACATGTAGGAGGCACAAGGGGGAGATATCATGCTAAGCGGAGAGCTATGATGAAGTCTAACGCTACCCTCAAATAACTCCACGAAAATATCTCACAGCTTTCAATTGCTCAGTCATTCAATAAGAAACCTAAATCATCGGTGATTGGCCAGCTTCAAGAGGACATAATACAATATGTTATTAAAACTAAAATACCTTTCACAATCATTGAATTATCTGTACTCCGACAAATATTTATCAACCTACCAATCCCTGATCTGAATTCAGTATTTTGCTCAGTAGATATACTGAAACAACGAATCCAGACTAGATTCAAAAAACAATATCTACAATTGAAGACAGAATTAGTCTCAATATATAAATATATTGTTTTTTTTTCTTGATCTCTGGACAAACAAAAATAATTTTTCTATACTAGAGATTATTGGTTACTGATTTATATCAGAATTTATTTATAAAGAAAGAATACTGGAATTTGTCAGACTAGAAAAAATATATAGTAATAAAAATATTGTATCTGTAATATTATATCTTTTTTCAGAATTTGGTCTTCAGTAAAAAACTTTTACAATTACTACTGATAATATTAGCAATAATAAAACAATAATATTAATATTTTTTTTATACTGAATTTCAGAATCAGAATAATTTTCAGTTTTATAGTTTTAGTAGTTTTATTTACTATTTTGTTTATATAATCAATCTGATTGTCAAAAATATTTTTTGGATACTAAAATCTAGTACTGTTTAGAAAAAATTAGATATATACAATTATTTAAAACTAAATCTAGAATATAAAAATATTTTAACCGAAACTGTATTATTATATTTTTGAATTTTTGCAATATGGATTAATCGGAATTCTCAACAATAAAATATATAGTAGTATATATATATTTATATAAAATTTTCTGTTTATTTTATTCAATATAATATTAATATATACTGGAATTCTATTTATCAGATATTTAATACTGTATTAAATACAAAAATTCAAATAAATGAATATTTTGAATTAGAATTAGAATTTTTTCAATTTACAGAATAAAATTGATATTGTTTTTTATAACTATATCAGATATTCAGTCAATTTTCTGAATTAATTTTATATATTTCTGAAAAATAATTTTAGATTAGTATAGTAATATTTTTTTATTATAAATTTTATAATATATTTAAAAATAGAAAGAAAAAATTTTCAGTTAATAAATTAAATACTGAAACTGAAAAGAATAGATAATTATTAATAAAATTCAAAAAACTATTTATTTATCAATATATCAGTAAATTAGACTTCGGCAATAGATCTATATAGATCCAAAAATCGGATCTATACCCAATCTACAATAGATTATAGATTTTTTCAAAATAGTATATCTATTCCGATGGATATCTATAGATTTTTTATAGATATCTATATAGATACAAAAAATCCATATTGTATATAAATTTGAGATTTGATATAGATAATTCAGTTTAATGATTATTGTAATTTTGATATATTTTTTCTGATTCAGGATTCTATAGCTATATGTTACGCGCTGCTGACCAAGCGCGGCGAAACGGGATTTGCTGGGTAATACTTGCCTCAAGTATTCTGGTCTTCAAGCTTGTCTGCAACCGTACCGTTACGTACAACACTTTACACGGGCTCGGGTCTTTAGAATATTTGCAAAGATGTGTTGGTCGAGTGCGTCAAGTAGATCAGTCCGAAGAGCTTTTTTATTTGTAGGATATTTGGTTTAATATCGAACAGTAAAATAGATCAACAATAGATCCAAGTAACAATATAAAATTGATCGTAAAAAGCTAAATACATATATTTGAAAGAATATTCTTATATATCTAGTCCCTCAAGATATAGTATATTGTTGGATCTACTTGGTGATATACCAAGTTGGACCGTTCCAACTACCCCGTGGTATACCGCCTGGTATACTATCTAGTTACGTGACGATTTACCGTTATTTTAGATTTACAGTATAGTCTCGGTACAGATAGAAGCAACGTTTGTTCCCGCGCCGTACTAACTCGTATATATAACTGATTCTTCTCGAGGATGGTTGGCTCTCGGTGGCCCATCTGTAGCTGACAACCCCTCAGGTTGCAGGTCCGTAACACTATATAACAACAGTTTTTTTTAAGTTATATTTTTTTTAAAATCAGCAGAAGAATCTTTGAATCTGATTATTTATTATTTTCAGATCAAATTGTTAAATTTAGATAGTAATAGTATTATTTTTGTAATATATAAAATTTTGACTGTTTTGATGTTCAATTTCAGAAGAATATAGAAATATATATTTTTGTAAAGATAGTGTATATTTTAGTACAACTGAGATTAAAATTTTTTTTTTTCAAAAATTATTAAAATCTAGAATACTGATAAATATTACTAGATAATAAAATCTACTATTATTAATTTTTTATTTTTACTACAGATATCTAAATAATAGAAGATTTTTAGAAACAAGAAATCTATTTTATAGATAAAATAGTTTTTTATACAAAAACTGTTCAGAATAAATTTTTTGACTAAAAAAATAGAAAATAGATTTTCGATATATTATATAGATTTAATAGATTGATAATAGATTTTAGTAGATTAATTCCGTATCTATAGTTAATAAAATATTATTTTTCTAGCTGGATTTAAAAAGCTCTGTCTATTTAGTTAGTCTTTTTACTAAAAATATTTTTTTTCTAATATATTTTATTGTTTCTACAACTATTTTTTCAGTTGACATTAATATGTTTCAAAATCAAAATCAGTAATCTGATTTTTTATTTTTTTTTTATTTTTTTATTATACCGATAAACAGTATTTTTGATTTTTATCAAATTGAAAATAGTGAATCTGATTTTTTCCTACTGAATAATTTTTTGCCAGATTTATTGATTTATATTGATTCTGATCGAAAAAAAATATTTATATTTTACAATAATATAATTTATACAGATTGGATTGATTGATAATTCCAGATAAATTTTGAATAGAAAAACAATTTCAAATAGAATACAAATTATAATTTAGATATCTGAAATTATTTTGATCAGATTCCTGTTTATAAAAATAGAATATTAAAAATTATATATAAAAACTGTATCCGGATTTTAGAATATTCTGTATCAGTTTTATCTAATAATAGAAATCTATATAATATATTAAATCTGTTAAAATATTTCAAAATAGTAGATTATCAAAAAATTAAAATCAATAGAAAATTTTTTTTTTCAGTTTCGAATATCAGAAATATATTTTCTATTTACTACTATTTATTTTATATTGATTATTTCAAAATCAAACAATTATTCAGTTATTAATATAAACTATATAGAAAACATAGTTATTACAATTTTTTTTTCTACTGAATTAATAGATTTTAGTATTGAAAATAAAGATTTTTAGCAGTTTCTATTATTAGAGAATAGAATTCAACTATAGATATCTACAAAAAAAATATAAATATAGAAAGAATAATAATTTTGAACAGTACTAGAATTTGAATAATAGAATTTATTTAAATTAATTATAATTATTATCTAGATTCTTTTATATATAACTAGAATATCTAAAATTACAGCTGAATTTATATTAATTATACAGTTACAAAATTTTTCGTAATTTGTTCTGTTTATTTCTTGTAACACAATCTTCAGATAGTATTTTATGTAAATACCACAAAGGATGGGATCGCCATAATTCGAACCCTCTTCTCAACGGTGCATGGACGAAATTAGTACTTAATCGTTGTCGCTTGATATCAGTTATAAAATATTCTGCTTTGAGAGTCTCAAGCTCTTTTATGATATCCGATTCCACCTGTTTCTGACCAGGCTTTTGCTCAGTATCGGCTGTGAGAGCTATCTCTCGTTGAGCGATTTCGCGAAGACGTCTCTCTGATTCAAGGAGATCAGGAAGTTTTTCTAGATAGGAAAATCCTATTTGATTTCGGCAGCTACTCTTGTAAAGATAAAACTTTGCAATAAATATATTTCGCCTCTCTTTTCGAGACTTATGTCATTTTGAAAAATCCTGGAGAAAAGATCCATGTTGAGCCTGGGTCGATAACACAAGGTAATAATTCGCATTGATCTGTTCCAGTAGAAAATCAAAAAGGGGGATTTGCAAGAGAAAGAATAAAGAGAGAGACCCTCTATGAGTGGCACTTTTCGATATGAGCGACACATTGTGCTGTCATGACATACTTGATAACGGAGGCCGCCACTCGTTTCAAACTGTCCCTACACTTACTTAGCAAACTTTCGATCAACTAATAACTACAATCGTATGTACTATTTCTATAATTGTAATTGTAATACAAACCCAGAAAAATACAGACAACCACTACTCCCATCAAAAATTTCCTATTGCACAAACAGAGAGGAAACAACACAAAACACCAAGAATGGAACCGACACAGCCGTACAGGACTTCTGCGATTATTGAGGTCTCTGCTTGAAATACCTAAAGTCAGCATATTGGCTTCGTAGCAAATACAACGAGAAACAGATGAGGCAGGGAGCCACACCACTTACTCCATTCAAATTTCTCTTTATATCCCTGGCATAGATCGTAAATTATATTTTAGACAATTCATTCTCCCGTTTATTCTACTTACCGAACGGGAGGGTTCAGTGGGCTCCCTGCTGGAAGGTTGGGTCAAAGACGCCCCGGGCCCTAGATATGGTCAGTATGTGAATTTCTCTCCAATGATTATATCTTGAGTTAGTGCTGGTACTATTGAATAGACCACTCATTTCATATATCATGAGCTACAGGAATTCGACGATGATTCCTTATAGGCAGATCGAAAAAGGGAAATGATTGCCATGAATGGTGTAATCAAAATGAGCTTACCGATAGTATTCATTTCGCCCGGTTTTTATCAACTCCAGGATAATGATAGCCGCACAAAAGAACCCAAGCAGCTCGAAACGACCTTTGCCCGTAATATTGTCGCCAATGCGGGCGAGACTCTTCCACAGGCTCTCAAGCCCATGGATTGGATTTGCAGGATCCGTAGGAGAACTTGAGATTGGTGGCATATCGATGAAAAGAAGTCTTATACATATCGTCAGTATATGTGATTGTGTTGAGGTAGAACTAAAGCCATACTAGTGGATATTTGTTTTGGTGATACGGCGTTGAAATATGTCTTTGTGAAGGAGTTGTATTCTAAAAATGAAAAAGAATGTCAGAACTGGACTACAGTATCCCACCTTGAGGCAGGTACTATGGAAATGAGAATAGAAGGTACGATGGAGGATTGAAATGCAGGGTGATGATGGAAGTATGCGGACTTGGATGGCTATAGCAGACCATGAAGCCTCTCATAACGCGAAAGGGGTCGTGAAGATCTTGTTAATTGTGTCATTTACGGCCAGAAATTTCAAAGATATCTTTCACTCTTGGACTTGAGAGCACATTTCTAGATATGGAGACGCTTTTACACCCGTTCGCGGGACTTCGACGGGCCTTCAACGTTGAAGATGAGAAGTGGGAGGTTTGGAAGAGTAAAGCCCTCGAGAAATGGAAAGATGATAGTCTACTTTGTGGCATGTTAGAGCTAGTATAGAATGAGAAAACTCGATATTTACCCGGGGAAGCTGATGTGAGAGCAGTGTATGCACGATTCCTATTCTGTTAAACTATTATCATCTACTTTCACTCTATTCTAGATGTTGCTGGGGATATTCGAGAATAATACATTCTTAGTATATAACCCTAATCCAAGAGCTGTTAAGTACATACGACCATAGGGTGTGGAGAACAGGGCTTCCCGTCCGCTCAGCCGTACTTAAGCCACACGCCGGCAGGTTAGTAGTATGGTGGGTGACCACATGCGAATCCCTGCTGTTGTATGTTTTTGTTTTTGCTCTTTTTATTTTGTTCGCTAGGTTCTGTTGTATCAGTGGTTATTTTCTGATGGTTGGGACGCTACAGATCTCGACCGGAAAAACTCAAGTTTGAAGGTGATTCGGACAATGAATAGAAACCAACAATATATATTAGCGCGGTAGGCTAAAGCAAAAGTAGCAATATATACAGTGGTACCGCAAAAGTCTGAGACCACTTCTCCACTTTTTTACATAATATTCTGCCGGCCAAAAAACCCCTGAATTGCTAACAACTATCTATAAACTATCTAATATTTCGTATACCAGCCATCTGAATCAATAATAGCCTTTACCCGGCGTGGCATACTTTCAGATAGATTTTCCAGTATACTAAGATCAAGTTGTTCCCAGACTGTTTGAGCTGTAGCAATCATAATTGCAAGTATAGTGTTGTTATTTGCCATATAAAGTAAATCAGGCCTGAGTTTGTAAATTTGTTGTTTTAACAACATCCACAAATTCTCAATTGGATTTAAATCAGGTGAATAAGGTGGCCAAATCATCAATTTACGTTCCAGTTCGGCCAGATAGATTTTGATAATTCTTGCAGTATAGATTGGAGTATTATCCTGTTGAAAAATGGAGATTTCTTCAATTAACAAAATTGGTAGAATTCTCTGATATAACTCCAGAAGAATATTGGTATCTATACCTCCTTTAGACGATTCCGGATTTCTATAAAACGGAATCAAAGAATTTCGTCGAGGAACACCGGAAAATAAAGCCCAAAATATCTGTTTGATTTGGTATCCACAATATAGTTTTGGCATAACTTCTCTCTGAATTGCTTGATCTTGGGATCGAAAAAAAGTATATTCTGGACGAAGACCGATACCTCGTTCAATTGTATATTTATCAGACCAATAAACACGATCAAAATCCTCTTTGATATAATATTGATACTTCAAAGCCTATACTAAATATTCAGCTGTATATTCAGATTTGAGATAGGGCCGTTCCATAATCCGCCATTTTTTTATATTTTCGACAGAAAGAAGTCTAGCAATGGAGTCTTTTTTGCATTTATAAGAAACCTCTGCAAATAAATCGTTATATCCAACACACGGATTGGCATGGATTCTGTCGCTGATCTTTTGGATATCTTCTTCATTTAGAACTTTTGGACGGCCAGATCGCTTCATAGATATTTTTTTATGGCGAATCCGAGATCTCAAACATATTGTTTTGATCGTAGAAAGTGGTAAATCAGGAAATTTTGCATGGATTTGTCCGTAGAACCAGCCAGCACTCTCTTTTAGAGTAGTGATTTGAGTACGCAAATATAGATCTAATTCACAGTTTCGGCGGCGAACTGCAGATACTGTGGCTGTAGTAGTAGATCCTACAGACCTGACTGGTAGTATAGGGCCTTTAGGCACTGGCCTTGGTGGCAGGGCTCTCACACGAGGTGGCATATTGTATTGTTGTTGTGTAAAATGCCAAATGACCTCACGCATATAGCGCGTTTTACAACGCGTTCTAAGGTCAGCTATACCATTTTGGGAAGGCGGAGCCCTAGGCGGAGATTAGGGTGGTCGCAGACTTTTGCGGTGCCACTGTAACTGTTGGTCCCGTCCATTCCGATACCTAGGCCAGTTCCCACACTCTGCTGGCAATGATACAGAAAACTAGAGATCTGACCATCAAAATATGCTCATTTCGCCCCTCCCCTTGATCTTGTATTGGACGCCATTGGTATGACTATATCTTTTCGGTGTATATACTAATCGGCGGTTTTCTTATAATGAGAAATGATTATTGAAGGCTCGCTTTTTTCCGCATATTTGCTTGTTCTCTGATAAGTCATATTGTATACAGATTTCAGATATTCAAGATGTTTTAGAGCTCTTCTTTTCTCTTTCCATGACCTAATGTCCCCGTTATTTAGAACTTTACGTTAGTCACATTCTGTTTACTTCTTCATTCAACATAGTGAATAGCTTCATCGGGCATAAAACTCAAGAAGCGGGGGTCGTGTTATTACCGATGAAGTTCTTCAGGGTAACCCTAATGCGTCTGGCCCCCAATACTCCCTACGGACATTCCTCCAACAACTCCTTTTATAGCATTATATTTAGTGAATCTCTCTCCAATCGGGTCTAAAAGGTATTGGCAAGATCATGACGACGAAATTAACTAGTTCCGCTACTCGATGAATGGCTAAAATCGACATCGGCTGGAAGAAAAGTTGACAGGACAGCAGAATATGATCTTTGGCCTACTTGGTGACAAGACGTAGCCAGGGCCACCTCGAACTGGGTACAAGAATCAGCAGTGAGTGGTGCTGAGGTATAAATTCTATGATTTTCCCCAATTTCCAGACTACGGATCACCAGCACTCGCAATTATCTTCATTTCATACCATCAATTACCTACGTAGAGTCAAAATCCATGAGTGGCCTCTTTCTGATTTGCTTCTAACAAAGAACCATTCGCTGCCACAATTTGTCAAAATGATATTCGTCATCAACCTTCTCCCTCTCCTGGCAATCCTAGCTCCCGCTATCGCCCAGGTTGCGTGTGAGACCAGCGATGCCAGCCCAACTACCGAGGACGTGACAGCTGCCATCAATTAACTCAAAGGGGAAAGCGAAAGTGCATGCCCTCAAATCAACAATCACGCAAGCAAGTGCACAACCCACGCCACCGATGGAACCGCCAAGATCGCCATCTGTGGTACTTTCGATAGTCAGCCCCAAGGGCGCCCATGTGGCATCATGGCTGGCTTTGCGGATGCAGTGCAGCAAGAGTGTTTGAGTAATGGGAAGGTTGGCGGCTATTATGATATTCCGAATGGAGCGCTTGTTCGAATTGAAATCAGTCATACCTAAGGTATGTCCAGGTTGGTTGAAGGATACATGCATCTAGGACTTTTGCTAATATTATAATATGGCATATTTCATGCTAGTTGTCCTCGAGTTTATCACTCATTCTATTGGATGATACTGATGATTATGGCTCTACAAAATGCCTCGACGGACTTGGATTCGACTATGATATCTCCAATACATAAGCTAGCCAGTGTATTTAATGTGTGCTAATCGAACGATTCAGTATCAACACTATCAAGAATTCTTCTCCACTGTGGGTCACAAGTATACCATACACGGTTGTAATATGCGGTGTCTACTGTTGTTTTAGGATCTCTGAGCTACGATTTCATTGCATGAATTCAAACCTGTCTGTTTGTTTTTCTGTCTTTTTACTCTTTCTGCTGCTTTCATTCTTTCTATTTTCGCTACGCTTTCTATTTGTGGTAGAACGATGTATTCGAAACTGATGTAGCTCCAAGGCAAATCTCAGTTTTTTTTCTAGCGTCTGCTAGATCTAGGAATCTAAAATACTCGAGAAAAAGATTTAATAGTAGCTTGCAGGTGGTGTTAATAGGATAGTTGGAGATTCACGATTTGTAGAAGTAAATGGGGGAGATAATATTTATAAATGTTCATGAGATTCGATAAACCTTACGAATGTTATGCAGACTTAAGCTATCTGCACTGGATACACTGGATCACCTAAATAGAAAGATGGATTGGCATATTTATCCCTTTTGGATCAATACGAATACCCATGTTGAGATGTAATCTTTTAATTTAGTAGCTGTGACTGTCTAGTAGTATACACCTTATATTGAGTTACTAAGGCCTTACTCAACCCACCAAATCAATTAATATTGAATTTAGGCTAGTACTACACGTGCTGGATATATTCGTAATTACTGAGGGAGAAATCTACTGGGAATATACAAATCAATGAATGGCGTTGACGACTGGCTCAGACAGTATCGAAAAATGCTTCATCGTAGTGCCTATCTATGTGATAGAAGAGTACAAAAACCGGTTAACTGTAGTTTATTGGGTTTGAATCTAAGTCGACTCTGTTGGTTTGACCTATATTTCCTCAATATGAAATTATGTATCTTGAGTTGGCCTGGCAATGACGCGGATGACGAGGATCGAGGAGTATGAATCTTCTCGCTGTTTCCGTGCGATATCTTAATTAGACCTGGGTATCCGCTCTTGAGCGGGTTTTATGAGCGGGATTTTTGAAAATCGGCTCATGGTATGAGCTAGCTCATGAGCGGGAAACTGCTCAAAAGGTGGGGCAAAGCTAGATCTTGGCAAGATTGTATTATTCTGCAAAAGCTTGGCAGTAATGCAGTGGTATTATAGTCAGTAGTAGTAATTGAATTGAATTTATATCGAATTAAACCAAATAAATTGAATTTCAATTATATCTATTGCTAAATCTGTAATCTAGATTGTTAGCCAGTATTGTTAGCCATACTATTAACGAAAAACAACAGTAAAAAAATAATACAACAGTTGTGTATATATATATATATTAGTAAAATAAAAATAGAAATTTTGGTAATTTGCTATAGTTAACAGTTTACTTACAGTACAATCAAAATTACTGGCATTAAATAATGCAAAATGGTATCCACTTTTGAGCGGATTGAATATACTTATGAGCACCCACGCTCATGATCAGGGCCGCTCAAGATGAATCGGTCTTTCAAAAATCCGCTCATGAGCCGCTCATTGCCCAGATCTAATCTTAATGTGAAAGCTAATATGGCATGCCAATGATCTACTGGCAAAGATACTCTTCAATCTGTAATAAGCGGTCGTTTATTCCGAATGAGGAAGTTCACGGCATTGTATAATTTGCAGAATAGACCCCTTACGCAAAATGTTTTCGATTTCACTTCCGGGACCCATCTTTGATCAAATTGTTTCCTGAATTTTGAGACTTTGATTCTCATTTTTTGTCTCATTGAAACGGTCCGTTTTAATTTGGCAGAAAATAATGGAGTTCCACAAAAATGCCGTTTCTTTACTTGAATGAATGTTACTACACAGTGTGAATTTGGTGAGTACACATAGGATAAGCCATGCAGATATAAGAATGGTTGATTATAAAGTATTGGAAGATGCTGAGACAAATACCCTTTCTGGGGCCACCCCTTCATTCCATCTGTGTAACCGAAGAACACAACAGGAGGGTCTGGTATGCTGAGCCGATCAGGCGGTTTTTTTTCACGACAGTCATGTAACTTGACATTTAGATATAACTATCGTGACCGGCAGAATGGGATATTCAATTGCCAAACTCCATATGCCTATTGGGCCACGTATGTCATCAAATTATCAACGATGTGGCTCAGAGACAAAGGGCTCCGAAGGTTGAATTTCGGCATTGGTCTTATGTTCGCAACTGGAGCTTCAACTGGGTATATTGGGAGCTTGACCAATGGTCTTCTCATCCTGCCTTACTGTAAGATTGAAAGGAAAGAACCAGGGTAAACGAACGACGCAGCTAACCCTATTGTTCCCAGTTTCTATATTTACAAGTGACCTGAGCCCTTCGTTATTGGGTCTTCTGGTTGCTTCAGGCGCTATTGGGAGCTTTTTCTCTTTTATTCCTGCATCATACATTGCCGATATCCTGGGTCGTAGGATTTGCGTTTGCATTGGATCTATAATTGTGATCATTGTATCTATTGTCCAAGCTTTGATCCCTAACATATGGGTATTTTTGAGCACAAGAGTACTGGCTGGAATGGGAGGTGGAATAGCGGCCACTGCTGCACCCTTACTGATAACAGAAATAGCCCATCCTCGCCAACGACAATCCGCTACCGGACTCTATAATTGTACTTGGTGTGTTGGCTCTATATCATCAGCTATTGCAACTATCGCGACCTTGAAGCTGGATAATAGCTGGTCTTGGAGATTGCCTTGTCTTCTGCAAATACTTTATCCGATCTTGCAGCTCGTTGGCCTCGCAATCATTCCAGAGAGCCCGAGATGGCTAGTCTCGGCTAATAGAAAATCCGAGGCTCTCGAAATCCTTCAGAAGTATCACGCAAATGGAGCCACTAATAACGAAGATGTCCAAATCGAATTTGAACAAATTTGCTCTCTGATTCCTTTGGAACACAAAACGGCTGAACACGGCTGGAAAAAGTTCTTTTCTTCCCGTGGACATCTTCATATGTTGGCAATATGTGTCTTGGTGGGTGTTATGCAAGAATGGGCCGGCAATGGTAAGTCTCTACAGAGAGAATGTTGTGATATAATGGCAGCTAATAGCAAAGTAGGTGTAATATCATATTACCTTGCTCCTATTCTCACTTCAATTGGTATCGAGAACGTCTTGGATCAGGCAATTGTGAATCTAAGTATGCAGATATGGAATTTTATCATCTCTAGTTTGAGTGCGTTGGCATCTGAAAGATATGGTCGTCGGATTCTGTGGCTTCTTTCAACCGTGCTTATGCTATTATTTCTTGTCACAATAACAACAGTAACGGCACTGTACAAGGAGAAAAACCTGAGCTCAGCTGGGATTGCCGCAGTCCCTCTGTTATTTCTTTTCTTTGGTTCATTCGATCTTGCTTACGGATCTTTGTTCATTGCATATCCCGCCGAAATTCTCCCCTTCGAACTTCGAGCAAAGGGACTATCTCTGACTCTTCTGTCAGACTCCCTAGGTGCTTTCTCAAACCAATTTGCAAATCCAGTCGCATTTGAAAAGCTACAGTGGCGATATTACTTTGTTTTCTTAGGCTCTTTATCTTTTTTTCTTGTCTGCATCTATTTCCTTTTCCCTGAGACAAAAGGCCGGACACTCGAGGAGATTTCCCAGATATTTCAAACAGAAAAGCAAGAGGGGAGTGATGAAAATGCTCAAATGTCATGATTAAAAAAAAGTATTTTTGACATGGAGCATACTACGGCTACCAAATGAGAAAATGGCCAGGAGTCATAGTATGTTGAAGATTATTTACAATATCCGATCTTGCTGGCTTTTTTTGTGTTTTGTGTATGATAACTATGATTGGCAAACTAAACCGGTGATTCTGTCATCGAATATAAACTATATATTGTAAGGTATTTCCTCGCGTTGTCTTGTTCTTGTTTGACCGTTTAGATCGGAGTGGTGAGGCTTCCAGATTCGGGGACATCTACAATTTATAATCTCAAAGTCATCGGGGAAAGCTCCGAGGGTCCAGTTTGTGTTCCACGAAATTTTTTTTTCTGCCAAAATGTGGTTTCCAGTCAGGTCAACGACTACTCTCATCTCATTGTTTCTTGAGTGGCACCATTCTCCTGACTGGTATTATTCACCATTGCATATTTCCAAGATAATTTATTCAATCCAACCTAATCAACTTTTGTGTTTCTTTTATCCCTGGACTATGTATTCAGTCAAACAATTAATTTCCCAAGTTGGTACTACAAAATAAAATCGAAATCTGTTAGTCTTCAAAATTATATAAAAATTTCAACAAAAATTTCGATCAATCAATCAATACATTAATATATCAATTACCCAGTACCTAGCCTGCTATCCAATTGTGGCTGCTATACTGGGACGTTTTTCAGGCCCTGCCGTTCAAACAAAATACGGATATCTAAGACCAGTCTTTGCAGGGTCGTTTATATAACCGCGCGGGGCCCGACGACGGTCATATTTACAGCAAAAGGCAAATACAAAAAGCAGTAAAAAAGCAGTAAAAAAGCAGTAAAAAAGCAGTAAAAAAAACCAGATGGCCAATATAAATGACAGAAGAAACAGAGAATACAAAAGAATACAGATCTGTACCGCCCTACAGTGGCAGGACTTTAGTTTGAAACTAGCAAATTTACCGCCTTTGTCTACCGCCCCACCGCCAACCTCCGCATCCGCATTCCGCGTAACACGTGGTAGACCTGGGTACCCGCTCATAGACCTGGGCAATGAGCGGCTCATGAGCGGTACTGATCATGAGCGTGGGTGCTCATGAGCATGTTCAATCCGCTCAAAAGTGGATACAATTTTGCATTATTTAATGTCAGTAATTTTGATTGTACTGTAATTAAACTGTTAACTATAGCAAATTACCAAAATTACTATTTCTATTTTACTATCAAATATTTATATATATATACACAACTGTTGTATTACTTTTTTACTGTTGTTTTTCGTTAATAGTATAGCTAACAGTATAGCTAACTAAGAGAATAAGATATTTGTACTTGCTGAGTATAGTATCAGATTGGGAATCACGCAGAGATACCAAGAAATCGGATTTTTGGTCGTAGAGGGTCTGTTACTGGAACGGGAGATGATCAGCCAGAGAATTTACTGCGCGGACTTCGCGAACGCTCACGCTGGTTCTGTCGATCTTGGCGGTATATCTCCAAACAATATTTTGTAGTTTCGTATTCAGTATAAATTCTGTTTGTTTCTGCGGCTATTTGTAAAATCTTCTGACTGTAAATAGTTATTTACGATTCGGATAAACAGAACAACAAATTTGTCTCGGTACAATCTGCTGATTTGATACTTGAATTTTGCTGGATTTAGCTGGTGTATAGAGCTCTTATTGGGGAACGGAGAGGAAACCGATATCTCTTTTGTTCTCCAGCTCTTTGACTCGGCAGCCGAGAAGAAACGATGAGATCTCACTCTGGGCTATACTGGAGCAGAGGTGAGCGCTGTCTTTCCCGGGGCTGAGCGGGAGAAGGTCGAGACACATTTGGGGGAGCAGTTGGGCACTACAATTGGCGGTATAATCTGCCATGGCTCCCAATCTAGTCAAATCTATATTCGTGATTATGTATGATATTTTCAGCAGTGAAGGGTCTAAATACTTTACGTATGGCGGACTATGCTGGATGCAGTATTTTGAGCGGTGACGACGGTATAAGCTGCGAACCCGCCAGTTGGGCATGGAGCTTGGGGAATGAAGCTCGGTTGCGTCGAGTGTCATATTCTCACTCTGTGGAAATAGCAAGATCTCAGCAATTTTTTTGAAAAATAGTGGATGATCCGCGCAGATATTACACTCGAGACGTCGACAGTATTTCGACATACATCGTCAGCTACTTCCATAATGGGTCTTCTGGATCTACCCTGAACCCTCAGTAGTTGGCCTTAAGAACACCTTTTATGACTCCCGTCTTCGCGGCCAAACTCTTCATAAGAGCATCGAGGGGCTTTAATCGATTTCCAGATGAACAGCCGAGAGAGAAATATACGGAGCATCTTCTGCATAACTTATTTGCTATGATATATAAGCATGGCCGTGTAATTGAGGTACCGAAGTAGAAGATTGAAATCTGAGCCAGTGTTGCTTGCCCATCAGAGACAGTCTATTCGAATCCAGAATACAGCCCGGGTGGTAAGGGGTTAATCGACAATCATTGATCTTATGGGTTTTTACTACCCTCGCCCTAGGAGTTCCTGACTAAGTCACTGTAATTTATTAATAAATACATCCTTCGGATCATTAGAATGGGAACCTTTTGCTTGTCTAAGTACATGCAAGCTTTTTATGCTTTGCGCGATGGGCTGGGCCTCTACCCTATAATATATTTGAGGGCTTTAAATCCCAAGCTTATTCTTGGAGCGCCTGGCCATCAAAATTGGAGACGCAATACTAGGACAGGCACCGCGCCACTGCTACTGCAGTCGACACCGACAGTATACCCATAAGAATTATTCAATCAGTTAGATTTGAGAGCAACAACCAGTTGCCCGTGCAGAGCATTTATTATTATCATTCGCGAAATGCTACAATCAGGGGATGCCTTGGAATTTGGTCCGGAGTCCCTGGGCCATTAAAATAAGCCAAAGCTCGAACTGGCTCGCGAATATAACGAGGAAAAAGAAACAATGTATATTCTCGAGTCCAACCCCCACAATAGCGAATGATCTACTTTCAAACAAAAGATTTTCGCAGATGTCTCCAAATCATTGATAATGGACAATATGGAGCTACTATAGAGCGATGAAATCTGAAATAACAACAGTGATTAATCTTTATCTCAATCGGTCTATTGAAACGTAAAACAAGATACAACGTTTCTTAACATTGGCTTGATGCAATCTCAATTGGTCTTGAAGTGCCATTCCGAAACGATCACACTCAATACGGCCATCTAATCAAACATGAATAAAATATTTTTCTAGAAGCATTTGGTAAAGCGTACTCACCAAAGCCATATCGAGCCCAGGCATGAGAATAATATCCCATGCAGGTCGAACTTTGCCATACGACGATCGTCGCAGAGCCAGTTTCTGGCTGTGTAGGGCACTTTCACGAATTTCGCCAATTCTCTGCCCACTAGAAGCATCAAGTACATCGAAGAAAGTCATGACATGTCCATGTTTTTGTAACGATAGTGTATGTTCTTCTTCCCCACTCTTAAACCAGAAGGTCATCAGACCGTTTCTACCGAACCCACCCGGAGTCGCCTTGCCGATGATAGCTTCGCTGGGTTTGCTGCCAGGCATAGTGACAATCCAACTGAAGAAACCCATACCGGGCTTGCGATGAATGTCGAACATGGGCAGTCCTGACGCATCTCGTACCTCGCGACATCTACGATCTTGATTATATCGACAGCCGGAGATTGTGAATAGAGGACTGCCGGCTTCGTACGTGACTTTATAGTCGGTCTTGGACAAAGGGCCTCCTCCATATGGCTTCACCAGGATCTGTGATTGGTCTCGCGCGATGTGCTCCTTTCGTAAATAGAGATTCTCGCTGGGCGCTTTCATTACTTTCCGAGGTGGGCAATTCTTAGCAAAGATATGCTTATCAGGGCGCGCATGCGAGTATGTTGTGACAAACATAATGAACTAGCCAAACAATGGTTGACAGTACCTCATGTCAAGAAGGACGTTTGATTTGATGCGGAATAATTGCTTTTATAGGCTGGAATGCTCTGTGGGGACTTAGGCGCGATGACCTCAAGAATGATTCTATTGTATTTCTCATTGGATTCGAGAAATTATTGTCTTGGCAGACCTCCGGCGGTGTCTGGGATATAACCAGTGGATATGTTATTTTGGGGCCAAAATGTGTGCGTGACAAAGTCTCATGAAGGGTGTTCGGTGCATTAGGAGCCAGCATAATTCCTTCGGAGCCTTGCCAAGATGATCTTCTCCCACCGCCATATTCTGAAAAACACAATCGCACTGGATCGAAGCGAGATGTGGGGAGAAAAAAGCCGGCAATTGAACATGTTGGCCAATCGAGATAAAAAAGCAATATTCGAGCGCCGAGCCCGCATGGAACATATCGGGCGACACCTTGACCCCAAGAGTATTGACGGTCTAGATAGGCTCGAAAATACCGGGGAGCACGTTGAACTCACCCGCATATATAAGCTATGGCTCCTAACCTTAGCCCTGCGGCTACTAAGTACACATTCGAAACAATTAGATCATCAAAAATTACTGCGTAACCTGCATAACCTAATGCATAATGACCAGTCAGCTTTTCTTTTGCTTTTTTGGGGTAATCGCGAGTACCGATGTTCAAGTATCCCCTGTGGCTGGGATAATAATGAAGTTGAGGTCACGTGCATACATATATATACCTGTCTCCAGTCTACTTGTATCTCAGAAATATATATAACACAACACACAATCAAGACTCTCAATAATATAACCGTTGAAGCATCACTTTACAATCAACAGGGTTTTCGCGGGCGGGTTTTGGCGAGATCTAGCAAGGAACTATTTATTCATAATTATCCCCGTTTTCTATCGAATCTTTCCACTATGTAAAGTCAATAATTTTGGTTTTTAGCGGCTATCATAGTTTTGAATATATATATACCCCTAGCTATGAATTCAGATGGAAGTTTGTAGATTTGCTTGAAGAAATTTTTATTGCTAATTTGCAGTTGGTTCAGAGCGCAGAGAGACGTACGCCTTGCAAAAGCCTGCGTGAAGTTTCATCGATTTTCCATTTCGCACCATTATAAGTTCAACGTGAGATTCTCGAACGGACCTACCATGCCATGATGTGTTATCCATGAAACATATAGTCGCTGTCTGTCTTCGAAAGATTTACACCGGAAACTCTCTAGGCGTGCGAATGCCTGACAAGCAAAACAGCAGGCCATATCACTGAAATATACATTCTGTTGATGGTAGTGACCCTTTCGGACGAGTTGGAGCGGGGTGACGCCATTGAGCGCCTGTTCTTGGAATGACCGAGCCCACGCTTCGATGGTGGAAAAGGGGGTCGCGAAGAGTGTTTTCTCCGGGAGCATGAGGAGAGATTAACATAATTGAACCAAAATGGGATTAATTATTCTCATATTAGTGCTTTTTATATCGATTAATCTTATTGTCCTAAATCTCCACACCCACTACACCTTGCCGGAGCCCTCTTGCGGGCTAACTCTGTCTGATTAGCCGATTCGCATGCTTCATGTGATACTATCTAGCTATCTTTGACTGGTTGCTCTGGCTGCTGAGCTAGCTGTAGGCCGTCTCTAATAATTAGGTTTTCTTTGTGAGTTATCTGCCGATTTGTCTGTGTGCGTTTCTGGCGTTTCTTCTCATTTACACAGCGTAAATCAGCGTTCTCCTGCGCTAATAGCGCAGTATTGTGTAGTTGCTATACAGTGGCCCTTGATAAATTGGTTTAGCATAGTTTTCGATGGGCTCAGAGGGCTATTTGACCGTTGATTTAACAAATCTTTAGGTATTTAAGCTTGCTTTTATAGCTAAATCACAGTCTTAGATGTTTTTAGCGTAAATTAGCTAGATTTGCTATTTGGCCGGCCTATTGGTGGTGTTAGCGTACGGAGTGAGATATTAAGACCGCCCCCCCAACACCAAACGAAAACTTAACCTTCGAGTTAGGTTGGACCTTAGTTAACAACGCCATGCGCAGTGTAGGGAATTGATTGTATATTGCTATTTGTTTGTCGGATACAAGTAGGCTTGTAGCTATATATATATATATATCTGTGTGGAAGTGATCCTAGTCCCGTGATAATCTCAATGACCGGATCTTCAACAGATTCACCAAAACCAAAACCCAAGCTTGCTAGCATAAGAAATTATGCAAGGCATTGTTTCCGGTGTCATCGGACTAATTCATCATACTGGTGTCGGCCCATGCTGGTACGATGGTAACCAATCTTATATTTGGCCACAAAATTTTCCCATGGTTATAGTCGCCCGCTGCGTCATACATTTGCTTGTTTGTCATCCTATAATTAATGCCAAGGTACCACCGCGCGCCCCCAAGCCCAAGATACCTTTTTTCAGAATTAATGCTACTGTATATAAAAATACAATCAACATTAATATGGACAATACCATGGCAGCAACTTGTCGGCGTTCCGAAGACGATCGTAACAACTCTATTCTGAATCCAGAACTGACATCTCGACGAAGCAACAATCAAGATGGGAGCCGCAACAGTGGGGCTAATCTTGAATCCAAAAATGGCGAAAAGAAGGAATTGACGGAAGTAGCAGCTTATGATAGTCTGGGCTATAGTTTTCCCACGTGGAGAAAATGGCAGATTTTATGCGTGATGTTTTGTATTCAGATTTCGATTAATCTGAATGCGAGTCTCTATGCCAACGGTGTTTCAGCGATCTCCCAGGAGCATAATGTCAGTGAGCAGGTTGCAAGGATCCCACAGTTGACTTTCCTCTGCGCTTATGCCTTCGGCTGCGAGCTTTGGGCACCATGGAGTGAGGAGCTTGGACGATGGCCAACCCAACAGCTTAGTCTCCTCCTTGTCAATATATGGCAATTTCCCTGTGCTTTCGCCCCCAATTTCGCAACCTACATAGTGGTGCGCTTTCTTGGTGGACTGAGTACAGCTGGAGGCTCAGTGACATTGGGAGTAATTGCAGATATGTGGGAGCCCGATGATCAAGAATATGCCGTTGCATTTCTTGTGCTGTCTTCTGTTGGTGGATCTGTTGTTGGTGCGGTGGTAGGCGGCTTCGTGGAAGTGCGACAGCCCTTGATCTGGATCTTTTGGGTTCAACTCATTGCTGGGGGTGCTGTTCAAATACTGCACTTCTTCCTCGTTCCGGAAACCCGAGCTACCATCATACTTGACAGAGTTGCAAAGAAGAGACGAAAGGCTGGCCCTGGAACAGTCAACATTTGGGGACCCCATGAATGTCATGGCTATTCTCTATCGCCGCGCGAAATTTGGGCTGTATGGAAACGACCATTCAAAATGCTACTCACCGAGCCGATCGTGATGTGGCTTTCTTTGCTAAGCGGCTTTAGTGACTCCTTGATTTTCACATTCCTTCAAGGATTCCAGCCAATCTATAAGCAATGGGGGTTTGGGACAATTCAAATTAGCCTTGCTTTCATTCCGTGAGTTCTTCTATTGCAATCGTCACAAAGCGGCCCTGAAATGCATATTTCAATTCTGACAGAATTGCATGACCTAGACTTCTTATAGGATACTTTATTGCTTATATTTCCTTCCTACCATCTATTCACATGTTTAGGCAAAGGCGGCGAAAGTATGGCTCTGAGTCCGTCTCTCCAGAAGCACGCCTGTGGTGGCTTCTCTATGGTCAGTTAAATTCTTCCTACTTGATACTCATCACACTGAGCTGAAGCTAAATCTCCATGGATGGGAGCGATAGTTATTCCATGTCTGCCTATCGGTCTATTTGGATTCGCATGGACAAGTCTTGGTCCGCCGCAGGTGCACTGGATTGCCCCAATGATTTTCACAGTGGTTATTGGCATTGCCAACGTGAGTCCGTGCGCCTTTTTTGAGGATATAACTGACCTTTCAAAGTATTCCATCTACCAATCTTCCATTGATTATACCATTGCTGCTTATGGTGCATACGCAGCGTCTGCCACGGGTGGAAATGACTTTGCTCGTGATTTCTTGGCTGGAATTGCGGCTATGTACTCAACACCAATGTTTGAGAATATCGGCGAGGAGCACTCATATGAATACGCTTCGACGATTCTTGCTTGCGCCTCTATACTCGTCACAGTACCCATATACTACTTCTATAAAAATGGCCCAGCGATTCGTGAGCGATCTCCGTTTGCAAAAGAAATGATGGAATTGACAAATAAACGACGATTATCTCATGTCGCTGACGACGAGAAACAAAGAGGTCAAGACCATCAAGTAGAGAGTGTACGCGACTCGAGCGTGTAAGGGGTTTTTCAAAAGATATGTACCTACCCAAACTCTCTGTATGCATTGAACCATACACACACACACACACACACATATATATATATATATACTTCATTAACGCGCGGCGGCTAAGCCGAAAAGGCAACTATCACTAATCTACCAATATATGTAGGTTTGGATATAAACCGTATCTTCTTGGAGTTTATACATTATCCTCTTCCGTATTCGATATCTCAGATTCCAATCTTATAGCTGGTCTCTGTGGATAAGTAGTGTTTAGTAGACTAGTTTGAAAATGGTCTTTTTTTTTTTTTCAAATATTCAATATTCTATTCTCGGCAGTTGAAATATATCCACTATCTGTTACAAAATATTAAGAATTTATCGGTAAAATTAGATAGTCTTCAGTCGGTCTGTAATAATAGTAAACTGTATTGAGATTTGTACTGTTTCCAAATTCGATATCCATTTTTTAATATTGAAGAACAAATTTATTTCCAAGAAGAAAATATATTATTTCGATAAATATAGATTATATTCCAGTATTTCTGTCCGGTATACAGTCTATTTTCGATATCGAAAAAAAAAGATATTCTACAATTCTTTTTGTTTATCTATATATATTGATCTATTTCGATAGTATTGATTCGAAAGAAATATCTATTGGATTTTGCTATATCTGTACAGAATTGAATTAGTAAATTTTTTTATACTAATAGATTATATAGTTGTTGTCTATATTTTTCTGAAAATACTGTATCTATTTATTTGAAAATCTTTTCTATATTTTCGGACAGTTTATTTCTGAAAACAGTTTATGATTGTACAAAATTCAAAATTATTGATTTTATTCTAGAAATCTGTTTTTGCAATACAGTATTTTTTTGTATTACAGTTTTTGACTATTTTTTTTATCAGATTTAGCAGATTGTTGTTTTTATCTATAAAGATCTATCGGATACTGATCTGATTTCTATTTTTCTGTAGTTTTTTCAATCAATTTATAAATTTGGTAGATAAACTTTTGTTCTGACTGTTTTCAAGGATTTTTTATATCTATAAATATTTTCAATATATACACTATTACTGTTAATTCTGCAAAAAAATAGATTTCGTTCTGTTTGTTTTTTAAATTTAAAAAACAAAATCGTCAGTTTTATTTTCTGATAATAAAATTTTTATATCTCGATTATTATTCCAAATTCAATCAGTTTATTCTATACCGAATTGTTGAACACAATTTGTATTGATCTATCTGATACATTTAATATCTCTGAAATAGATTTATTATATATTTTCTATAATATCAGTATAAACAGATTAATAATTTACAGCAATTCTATCTCGGTATCTTTCAGTATATCCGCTATTTGATATAATAGTAAACAATAGTGTCTTCTGAATTTTCTGATCCAATCTGTACTTCTGCAGAAAGAATTGATTTCCGGTGATATATAGAGATCTGTCTATATCTTCGCAGTTTGTCTCAAGAATCGATACTGGACAGTAATTATATAGATCTCTGTTTCCGCTACACTGGTTGCAACGGTAAGAAACGTCTCCACTATAGCTTGTGTTCCTATTCTCTGGATTCGATTGACTGATCCGGTATTTTATTCTTGAATATATATATCCAGATATTAGAGATATAGTCGACCACCGGAACCACAGTCGATAAGAACAATTACCGTACGGTCGTCGGGGAAAGATCTCGTATTAGTCAAAGCTCCATCGCGGCCTCCAGGCCTTTGGATGCTGCTCTTGCGATATGTTTCTTGTATTTCAGTCTCGTGTCTATCAGAATCCCCAGGATATTGATCTTCTCTTTCGCCTCGATGCTTTACCTTCTGATGTTAAAAAGATCGTGCTCTATTTTATAGGTCTTGAGGACGAAGTTTTTCTCTGCCTCAAAGGTTGCACCGCTTCTCTTTCTCCAGTGCAGTGCCTCCGTGATAATTGCTTCAATCCATCCCCGGTTACTCTGCGCGGTTGGTCCGGTTCATATCCGTCATAATCGAATAAAATTTCCGCGGAAAGGAGTATTACACTACTGCTTCTGATAGCATTAATCCACAGGTCGAGATCCTCTGAGCAAAATCCGATCGTCCGAAGCCCCTGCGAGCACTATTGTCTAGTCTGACAAGCTTTGTTGCATCAATTTTACATAGATCAAACTCGAATTTTATGTCTGCCAAGTCTGGGATTCCAAAAAAAGCAATCGAATCGAAAGTATCTTCCTAGTATTCTATGTAATTCGGTATAGGGGACATATTGCGACCAGATTCCAGGTCTCCCCGACGGTGACTCGTACTGTTGCGATGGTGGAAGATACGATTTTGAGTGGAAAGGGTACCGCTAGCTGTGCTGAGCGCATCTGTAGAGGGCTGTCTATCTTGAGAGTGAATGCTGCTCTGCAGAGAACAATCTCTTTGGGAGGAATCACGACCGCAAGAATCTTCTTCAGCCTCAGCGGTATCTTGTATACGGCGCTGGATCCTTTCGCGATTGGCGGTAAGAACAACGTCATCAATATGGTTGGTGCGATCTCCGAAGACGTCGCCCACGATATCATTAGAGGCGAAATCCGACATGCCCAGAGAAAAATCGACATGTTTTTGTGACAGCGGTTCTCCGCGAGTCCTAGCAGCGGCAGTGTCTGTGCCCGGGCGTAGGGTGGAATGCGGGCGGACAGTGCCACTGGCGCTAGTGCCAGTGATCTCTGTTGTTTCGCTGGCTGGAATCTTCTCACTCTTTTGTTTCGTCTGGGAGTTTGGAGTCAATTCCCTTGTAGGCCAATCAGAAGAGTGAACGTGGAATGGTGTTTCGGATTTGTAGCCCTGGAGGTTCATACGAGGGCCCTCGATACCGATTTCTTGGAGTGTGGTCATGAGCATGCAGATAAATTTATTACGGCGCACCAGGCGTAGGCCCTCATTTTGCCAGTTCGACTTGAAAAAGAAAACAATGTTGAGGGTGACCGAAAAGTTTTCCGTCACCTCACGGAGCTCAGTTGCGATATCACTCTGGAAGTCGCGCTTCTCACTTCGGACAAATTCCAGCAAGCGCCGGCGGAGTTCTTCGATTTGTTCAATGCTTGTACCGTATTTGATGATTATCGGAACGGGTTCAGCTAGCGCACCTGAACGGCGCTGATTTAGGATGAAAAGTGTATTCAAGTAGCTATTTGGCGCCTGGACCACATGGCCTTGCATTTTCTTGAACTCGGTGTATAGGAGAGTTATTTCTTTCACGAAATAGTCATCGCCTAGACCGGTATCACCAGAATTGCCGTAAATGGTCACACGGTCACCAACGTCGAATGGATGCTTCACGAAGACGAAAATAATCGACTGCAGGAACTCGGTGGCAGTGGTGGAAAACAACCAAGACAGACCCAGAATGGTGGAGCCAGCAGAAGTGAGTACACCAGCAGCAGAAGTTGAGATCAATGAGAGGAATACAAGAAGTACAATAACAATCACGAAGAACATAAAGACTTCATCCAGTTTAGAAACGACCGAGTCAAGGTCTTTCAGTGACGCAGTGATGGACTTGCGCTCACGGCCAATATCTACACAAGCAGCTTCTAGCTCCTCCATAGAGATATCTCCGTTCATATCCCGATCGAACATAGAGAAAGCGGCCTCGGCTTCCTCATTATTGTCAAAAGCCTCCTTAAGATCGCTTGAGAAGACCGTATCAAATCCGTCGCGCACAAAGGTACGATAAAGACGACGTGCTAAGACTTGACATCCAGAGGTAGAGCGGAGAAGCGTGAGGATAGTTTGGTAAGGATCATTGCTACGCCTCGCCTGCCGTCCGGTAAAATCGGCAACCACATCGCCTGCTACATCGCTGACTGTGTTGCCGGCTTTTGTGATAGCGTGTTGAGCAGCACGCCCGGCCTGAGTAGCATATTTCAAGGGGCTTTTGATACCATTAGGTATCTGCGTTTCCGGATCATTCCCGAAGATCACGTCTTTGTCCTCGATCTGGGTTTGCGATACGCGAAAAAGTTTGATCAAGCTCCCGATCTGAAATTTGTTGATCTCGATTCTGTCGGCGTAAGTGCGCTGGTGGAAACTGATGGCGATTGCTTGAATAATGAGCTTCTCGATCAAATTGAGAATCGTCCACACCAGAACGACAATAATGATCTTGTTAAATGTATTCTCCCAACTCCGTGTGGTCTTATCACCGTCCACATGATGATTTTTCATCGTGGGTAGAAACGAGATCTCTACAGCGAGCCACCAGAGAAAAAGAGCAAAATGAAGCTCCAATTGTTTCGCCATATCGCGCCATTTCTTTGCATTGTTGGTAAATATACTGGCGATAATACCTGCCGCGGGTGGTAGACATTTCCCCACAACACGCCCTGCCCACAGTGTCAACCAAACGATTTCCAACCAAATCGCAAACCACATTAGTTCAACACCACCGACGCTGGTATTGGGATAGTTGAGTGCACCGACAAGCAAAGGAATTAAGAGAATCAAGACCATAGGCACAATGTAGGTCAAGTAGCGAACGACGAAGCTAGACTGGTGAATCTTCTTCATCAAGGCGGCAAGCTTGGTGCTCGGGCTCGCGGGAGGTTGATACATAGCAGTCTTTTCGTGAACAGGATTGGTGGCTTCATCGAACGCATCGACAGGTTCATCACGATGCGACTGCGATCGGTTCATCGATTTTCGCTCACTATGCTCGCCATCCCCGCCTTGGGTCGAGCGAGATGCCACGCGTTCCGCCTCGAGAAGCATTAAGTCATCCTGCAGGCGAGTACTCTGCTCACGGCGAATGGATGGTATGCGTTTCGGTGATAGGGAATATTCGTCTCTCGATGTCGTGCCAAACTTCATGTCATTGGGTAGTTTAGCAGAGGAATTTGTCATGTCGGTGTCGTCCCCTGAAGGAGGTAATTCTTTCAGTAGTGATCGATCGTTTTTCAATTCTTGCGAAAGGTATGGAGTTCCCTCTTTCGTGGAACTTGACATGATGGCAACAGAGTGATAAGAGTGAATGCGTCAGAGCTCGTTCACCTCACCTAGCTGATTACTCCGATTTTTGATAAACTTATATTGTGTCAAAAGAATAGATATATGCGAGATATGGTCAAAATAGAGCCTGGCAGTTACATCGGTGGTAGGATTTGATAAACGGGAGAAAAGAATCAAAGACGAACAGGCAGTATAGAGTTCTACCAAGAGAATCTAGCAATCGCAGTGAACGTCCCGCGCGAAAAAGGACGATCGAGAGAACCGTGACGTTGGAGCGAGTGTGTCCGAATTACGGCAAAACCTCGGGTTTCCAATGAAAATGGTAATGAACGTGAAGAAAAAATCCCTCTTTCAGTTCGTGCTTTGTTCTCGGAGTTTCTATCTTCTTCTAGGTATCAAATTAAAATCAAAGAGAAATTATTTCAAGAGGTGCCCACTGTTGAGTCTGATATGTCCACCGATTAACTTCATTTTATTTTACAGCATCGAGGCTATGTGACCGGATCATAATTTTTGGATAATCGGCAACGGTATAGCTCCACGGTCGGCCCGATGATCCCCACCGGGAGGGGCGATGACGGGTGGGAATAAGGTCCCGGGGAGAGGTCGGCTGTAAAATGTGGTTAACCAGGCACTAGGTGAGCTGATATCACATTTCGTATTCCCTTCTACCCCCGACACTGACTAGTGACATATCCGGTAACATGGAGCAGTATCAAGATTGTTTCGCTAAGACCTTCGCAAAAACAGCTCGAAATACGTACGTGGGAAAAGCGCTTTGCCGTTCAATCCAGCAGAATTTCGTCAAAACCATGACGACTCCGCAAATACATGTACTGGCTCTTTGCCACTATGGTGATTTATTATGTTTGGAATATTGTCGGTCATTTGATTCACCGATGATGATTGTACCGAGGGTAAATATATTCTGTATAATAATTATAGTAAAATATAGATCTCGTCATGATCAAAACACAAGCTAGCTACCCAAGATCGGTGGCGAATCAGTGGCGAATCGGTGCTATGAAAACAGACAGGTTTAGGTATGGACTCAGCGTACAACCGTAAAGTTAGATTCCTTAAATATTCTCGCTGAGACATTGATTTGAGAGTTCAATTACGATATGCTGTGGCCAAGTTGATCAGTAGCAACAGTTGGTCACTTTAAAAATTGATCAAGGTGGTGATACTGCAGTCAAGAAAAGAGAAGATTCAATTGTACATGTGAATTATAATTAGCATATGAGAAACAATCTATGGTGTATTTAAAAATGCTCTGCCAGAATGAAGGGTATAGGTTAAAGATAGGCCTGGACAAGATTTGTAATTAAACGACTAGCCTGTCAGCGCTTGAATAGAGGATTATATCACCGCAGAGGTGTTCGAATCATAGGTATTCACCCATTGAAATTTCCTAAGTCTTCCTTGTAGCGGTATTCAAGGACACATTATTGTCTGTTGCTTCCAACCCGCAAAATAATCTGACAGTGATTAATTTGCACCGATGGCTTTCTCGATTCATCTCGGTGGGATTCCGCTCGGCAAACTAGTGGATTCCAAATTGGCAGTAGATGACGATATCCCCATTATACCGGCCAATAGCAAAAGTGCACAAAAAGGCCCAACTAGTCTTATTTGGGCAACACTCGGTCTTGTTCAAGATGGTGATGGCGGAGGCCACCGAAAATCGAAATTCCAACAAATAAACGGGAGAGAAAATTTCGGATACAATTGGATCAAATTCTGCTGTCTCTTCACAAACTCCGCGCCTCTTCTTCTTGGTAAGAGATACTTTTGATCAATCTGAAAAACACATTTCCATGCGACGAGCTAGCTGAATGGTCTTCCTGTAATATTTCATCCCCTATAGTAGTGACAATAGACTTGAACAGATTTCACCATTGCCGACTGATCATGAAATTAAAATTCCACACGACGGTTATCTTTATTAAATGTCGCCTTTTCCCATACATTTAAGAATCGCATCGAAAATCTTCTCGGCAAGCATATCTATTGCTGTCAGCTGAGCGGTACAGGTTAGCAGGCCAATCAATTTGCCGCTGGTTGGTTTAGATACTATTATACCAAAACATATAATAAATTATATAACCAAAAATTTATACATTGTACAAATTGTAAATAAATATTCGGTGGATTGAAATTAATATAATATATACCTGCAGAGACAATTTATATTGTTCTCCAGATATTCTGTGGCAGATTTTGCTAAAACAAACTGGTTGCAGATTGTCCAAATATATTTCAGATATATATTGATATTGAAATAGTCAATAAAATATACTGTACAATTAAAGATTTCCGGCTCATTTCCTGTTGACCGCGAAAAAACAAATATTGTATTCAGATTTGTTGCGAATATAAACAACAGCAGAATTAGATATATTGTGGACATGAACAATTGATATTAAAAAAAAAAAGAAAAAACAATAATTTCTAGACTACCTGACAATTTTCCTTGGTTCTGATAGTATTGAATTTTGCGCCAGAAATAGAAATTTTTTTTTTTCTTTATTTTGATTCAGATTTAATTTTCGGTTGCGAATTTACAAAATCTTGCAGTCATAAATTTCCTTGGTCGAAGTCCAAACAATCTACAAGACTATTGGAATCAATGGCCCGTTTTTGGTGGTATTCGCCACAAGCTGTGCGATCGATACTGTCGCAAGTACCAATGAAAATCATTCCCATAGAAAATCAATGATATACACAATACAAAATCTTACCATTGGCTTTATCATATGAATACCCTCGCGACCGGGGTATTCAGTTCGGGATCTAGACGAAATATTAAACCTTGATGTAATCTGAGATAACGGAGGTTAATGATATTCGGAGGAAAATTTCAACGGATGACGAATTAATGGACTGCTGAATTTGTGATGTTGATCAGACCGACCAGCCGATAAACGACATTAAACATCAATTTCCCCTAAAGCACATCTCCAGGTGCAGAGACTTCCAAAATTTTCAAAATATGATGAAAAGGGCCTCCACAATTAATGGCAGTCTTGGAATCAAATATACGGGTTCTGGAGGCATTTCCATCCAGTTTCGATATAACATAGACCTTTTATTATATGATCCAATTCGTATTTCAAGACTCGTCGTCCTCAAATGGAGGAGCAGGTGGGTTTTGAAATTTTGGATTAGTAGCATCGTGGTCTGATTGAACATTAGGTGCTTTCTTCTTTTCGGGCATCGCCAGATACCAAGTGGTCAGGACGACTGCTATCGCGCTGACTGATCTGTAAAGACCTCCCATATTAGAACTCATCTCGATGCAGCTGACGGAAGTGAGGTTTCATATTTTGAGCATGCATTCTATGATCGATGGAATAGAATCACTGACAGCAGTCTCGTATTCCGCTTTTTGGCGTCCAAGGCCCATGCCATAGTGGATTATATTGGTTCGACGGGCAGTTCGGGTATTCGACAGATTCATGAAATACAAGGTCACCGAGCTGATGACTGGAATGAAGAATTTTATTATTCTCCTCAAGCTCACCCGCAAAAGGTATATTTCAACTGATTTATGTAAACTGTAGAACTCACACACCCAAACGTCACCCTCTAAGTCACCAGTTGCAATTTGCCACCGTGACTAATATGATGTTTCAGAGCAGGGTACACTAGATATAGTCATTCTCGAAATCGGCTTGACCAGTACACACTTACTCTCTCTTTCCTGGCCCCACAGCCAAGACCTTAGCGTGGATCAGTCATTGTCCTGATCACTCTTAGTTGAGGAACGTTGTCTAATGCAGCTGGTATGATACTGTATCTAGCGTCCCTTCGGCCTCCATAACACTGCCACCCGCCAAGTATTCCCGACTTCCCTCAGGAGATCCATCCCCTTTGCCAGTCCGTCGCTCCTGAAAGGTGTCTCTTTGGGTTAGGGATCATGAATCCAAAAGACTGATCTTATCTGCAGAACACCTGTAGTTTACGGACAACAGCCTTGTCAGCCGCCAATGCCGTCGGTCTCAAACAATCATTACTTCGGCCTAGTCCTTTTATTGGCTATGAATATTACTACTATCAATATCTTAATGTGCACCAACACCTATCACTTTCGATCGTTCTTCTGTCTCTCTATCCAGAATAAGCTATACCAATATCGATACTGTATCAATCTCTCATAAACAAACTACTTTGCAAAGAAATTTACCAACCTCTATTTTTATTCACAACCTGACTGAGGACAATAATATCGCCCCTATATCACGATTGTACGAGCTATACCGTATTCAGATGCCGACTGTAGCTTATTGAAGAGAATTATACTTGTTATAATATGAGGATAAGAGATACAAAGACAGGTACTAGCCTTCATTTTGACGTACAAATTTGCCCCTTCGCTAGCAAGTAGCCCCTGCTTAGAGCAAGCCCGCCCCGCCTCTCGTGCCAATACTTCTCTTTCTTTCTTTCACCGCTGGTTCTGCTCCTTAATCAGATCCTCTAAGGAGCTTTTTATCGTCATCATCGTATTTGAATCGAAAAGCTTCGTTTCTGTTTCATAGTGAAGAAGACTTTTTCTTTCAGGAATTACGTTCTTTCGATTCATAGTTTTGTTGGCATCATAGTCAACATTGCTATAACTGCGGACTGGTGCATTAGGATGCGAGATACTATCACAATGCGGATGCTCACAGTCCAACTCAATGGCGCCAGTTTCGACTGCACACTGGTCTGCAGAAACAGCGAAATCACCGGAATCAAAGTACGTGCGTTCTTGGAAATCCTGTAAGCAAGCCAAATTCGCAGACTGGCCATAATAATAATAATAATAATA
>Ga0102593_1000916_pt1 | contig 36288 bp, 40 predicted proteins | sample AraplaCol_mMS_r2_2_FD_76862 | JGI IMG/M metagenome (GOLD analysis project Ga0102593, IMG submission 76862) | Arabidopsis root microbial communities from North Carolina, USA - plate scrape MF_Col_mMS_r2 (SPADES assembly) (version 2) | ecosystem: Host-associated > Plants > Roots > Endosphere...
GGGGGGGGAGAAGAAGGGGATTCGCCTTACCAGTTCCATCGGGAGTCCGCCCAAATGTCTTCTTGTCTTTGCCGGCCGCATCCTTGATCTCCGCTTCTCCAGTGGCAGTTAGAGCATCGCGACCCCCAGTTGAATCAGGGCGTTGAATTCGCTCACGCAGCCCCTCAGGCTGCAGGGCACCTGTTGAACGGCCCTGGTCCATGATGAAGTTGCTGTTGTTGTTGAGGAGGAGAAAGAAAGATTGTTGGGGAAGCGTCGCAGTGACGACAGAAGCATGTGACGGACTCCGCTGACCAAAATTGCCCTGTTTGCATCCAGTGGACCGTCAATTTGTCTAAAGACCTACCAGTAAAAGAGATTCTTCTCTTCTCTTATTCTTGTTTTAGCTGTTGTTTTGGTTACTTTCAATTCGCAAATTCGAAACCCAAAAAACCAACAGAGTTAAACAAGTTAAGTCTCGTATTTATATGGTGGATGGTGGAACCCACCTTTTGTCCTGCTCCCCCCTCCATCAACTGCGCCAGTTTAGTGCGGGCCCTCCGAATGGAGCAGAAGGGGAAAGAAACGGGTTCTGATCGTCCACGCTAAATCTACCCTCCTCTCTGTGCAAAGCCCTTTCCTGCAGAACTCTGTACTATGGTCTTGTGAACGGCATATGAAGCATCCTAGAGGTTGCGGGTCATTTACGACCAAAATCACCAATTCGCCGTTAATCCGGCTCGTGCGGCGTGGGTGAATATGTGGACGATGGCAGGCTTGACGTTGACAATACGCAGCAGACAGCGGCAATTGCGGATCCTCATGCGAGAGGATTCGTGCATCAATCCACTCTGCACTAATGTGTACAGTACTTCAGGTACAAACTAGCCTGCATGGACTTGAACAGTCTCCGAGCCGGTTGCGCGGACGCGAGGTTTCTAAACGAATGAGCATATCAAATTCAAGTGGAGAGACCTGGCTATAGTGACCCAGTCGCATTTTACGTACAAATACCAAGCAGCCAAGACTGGGAATCGTTGAAGTCTACTCCCTACACAAATCTGGTATCAAAATAAACCCTTGTTTGGCTTGACGTCAATGCACCGATATTGATGATGGGTACTCATGCCATTGGTAACACCAACACTCTGCGATACACTACAGTACAACATACTATACCCCATTCACGAACACTCAATCCATTGGTTACCTCAAAGACCCTCGAATGATATCATACCTCGCAAAACGATCAATTCAGACCCCCGCCTCTCGCTCACCCGCAGTGCATTGGAGTGTCCCACTCATGTCCGGGCCACTCTGATCACCGTGCAGTGGAGGCGCATCAAATCAAGATTCCGTCGGCGGTTCGACTTCTGACAGGACAAGAGTCTGGCCTCTACTATGCTCGGCTGGGCGCGATTGGATGTATTGAGGCACACTTCAGGAGACACTCTCAGAGACCTAAGCAGGGATTCTGCATTAGCGTTATTTGGAAAGCCTCTCCTGCTACATAAACTAACGCATGAAAATCGTTACTACGAAACATTCGGATGGTGTGCCAGAGGTATGCCGGCGTGCAACATCTATTCGACGACATCAGTGTAGTGTACAGTAGTGTAGTGTCCTGTACGGTGGAGGGGGCCATGCTCACTGAAGGCAAACGGGTAGTCCCTTCGCCCCCAGAATTCTGTAACTTTTCTTATTTTCTTTCTTTTTACTTGACAATGTGAATAGCCTCCATATAATCACAAAATTTCCCGTTATAGCTCCAATTTGCTTCCCTCTCCTACGTAGAATAGTGTTATCCTGGTCGCGTACATCAACTACATATGTATGCGCTCCGACACCGCAGGCCCCGCCAATGGCACCGGGCAATTTAGTCATCCCCGCTTATCAATCACCGCTCGCCACCAGCGCTTTTCAACTTTCAGCACCTGAATCATTTTATACCTTTCACTCTCTTGCGCGCTATACACAATAAACCGAGATGGCGCCGTATGTGGAAGAGCCTAACGAGCCGTCTCTTGAGGCGTCTACCAAACGAGCGCTAAACCTGGTGGCTCCAGAACCAGGTACGTACGGCGGGGAACTCTTGAGCCCGACACTGGCACAATAAAGTCTAACCTCTTTTCTTCAGAACACTGTCCTGGACCGGAATCCGAAAAGGCAGGCCAAGGAGATGCTTGCGCTGGCTGTCCGAACCAACAGATCTGCGCCACCGCGCCTAAAGGGCCAGATCCAGATATTCCGATTATAACTGAACGACTGTCGCAAATACGACACAAGATTCTTGTTCTTTCTGGAAAAGGAGGAGTTGGTAAATCGACATTCACTAGCCTTCTTGCTCACGGCTTCGCTACGAACCCCGACTCCACGGTTGGCATTATGGATACCGATATTTGCGGACCTTCGATCCCCAAGATGATGGGCGTGGAGGCAGAGACCATTCATATTAGCAACGCGGGTTGGAGTCCTGTATGGGTGACCGATAACCTGGGCGCTATGAGTGTACAATTCATGTTACCTAACCGTGACGACGCGGTGATCTGGCGTGGACCCAAGAAGAACGGACTGATCAAGCAGTTCTTGAAAGATGTCGACTGGGGTGAGCTGGACTTTCTTCTTGTCGATACACCCCCCGGTACAAGTGACGAGCACCTCTCCGTCAACTCCCTTTTGAAAGAGTCCGGTGTTGATGGTGCCGTTGTTGTGACAACCCCACAAGAGGTTTCGCTTCTCGACGTGCGTAAGGAGATCGACTTCTGCCGCAAGGCCGGTATCCGTATTCTGGGACTGGTGGAGAATATGTCTGGATTTGTTTGCCCGAGCTGCACGCACGAGTCTCAGATATTCCGGGCTACGACCGGCGGAGGACGGCGACTCGCAAAGAAGATGGGCATTCCTTTCCTCGGCGCGGTTCCTCTCGATCCTCGTGTCGGTATGGCTTGTGATTATGGCGAGAGCTTTGTGGAAAACTTCCCAGATAGCCCAGCCTCCAAGGCTATCAAGCGTGTTGTCCGAGCAGTCGGCAAGTCTGTCGGGGAGAACCCGGAGGATGTTCTCCCCGAGGAGATGGTTGGCTGAAGATGCATTTGATTTGTTTTTGTTATTTTGCATGCATGGCATATGGCTTGGAATGGTCTCTTTTATTATTGGCGTTTAGGCATAGAACTATTCTCGATACCAGGAATATACGAGCTTTACGATTATCTGAAGCTGAATCGGCGTAATCTCAATCCATGGATGGATGTGGACCTCCACGCTTTCTTGGCAAGATATCCCTTGAACTAGCATGACGATGTCGTCTCAGCGTCTGCTTGGCTTTGTCGAACATCTTCTGCATAACAGACTTTGCCTTCCATTTTCTTAGAAGCTAGACAGATCAGCTGGTCACTGTCTTGATCGCTTACAATTTAGCTCGCAGCTGAACCTTGAGTCATTCCTGCATGACTCGGAGTGGTGATCCAGATTAGGGGTTTGAGATAGTATATTGATTTTAGACAAGTAAAAGCACGCTTGAGCTGCGGCGTATGGCAAGAGATGGGGACATCTTCCAAGTTGACATCAATGACTACTGAGATAGTAGGATACTTTCAACACATCACAGTCATGGAACTAAGTGGGTGCGGTTATGTGCATTCTACCAGTATGTGACACAGTCGTTAGATCTGCAATTCGACCAGAAGTTTGGAAATTGAAGTATCAAAGGTGCTAAAAATATGTACAGTTCGATTGCAGCTATTCTCCCTTTGCTCTACTTGATGAGCCTCATGACATTGTCTCCGTAGAATTCGTGGTTTGCAGCAGAACGCGCCGATAGCTCGTCAAAGGATGATATCCATTATCCGTCACCTCAAGTATCAAATGGAGTAGCCAGCAGCCAGACGGGTTGAACCCTTCTCCATTACAACTTTCCTTCTCTGCAGGAATCTGGACCTGCGCTACTCGACCACCCTGAGAAGTGGTGACATTCAGAGCAGGAACTTTGCCAGCAACATTCCAATCGTTTGTGCCAGGCTCCTTGTATTGGAACCAGCGGAAAGACAGACGATCTCCATCTGGGTCCGCGGTCTTAATGGCGTTCAGTGTGATCTTAGTCCCAGCTTGAACAGTCAGATTTAATGGGGTGAAAGCGGAACTGCCATTAATGGAGATTATTGGGTGATGATTCGCCCGACTGACGTTGGCAGGGAGAGTCCATTGCATACGCGCCGCGAAATCATTCTGGAAAGCGTTGCGCCAACGCCAGATCGTCGCTCGGTTGGAGATGAAGGTTTCGTTGTTCTGGCCCAACACTCGGTCTGCCGCGTCGCTGTAATGATTGAAGTTCAACACGGTGGAAGGATTGACCTTTTGATAGCGACCTCCCCAAGATCCAAAGTCTGGGTTCTCGGAATCACCAAGACCATTTTGGATGAGATACAAGAAAGTAGGAGAATCTCCCTCCATGATAAACTTGTAATTCGGGTACGCAGCTTTTCCATATGGTGTATTCTGGATGTTCTCACGCAGCCACTTGTGAGTGACCGTGGAGAAATTAGGTCCACCCTGATCTTCTTGGTAGTAGTTCTCGCCAGAAATGCCAATCCATGCAGCCAGGCCATACTGGTTCCAACCATGTGTTGATGCGATGTAAAAGATGTCTGGGTACTTCTGGCGAATCCAGGCACCGGTATCATCTTGGTCGGAGACAGCATAGACGCGGAGTTTGGCTCTTAAGGCGGCGGCCTCAGTCTCTGAGTGTGTTTCATGGATCTTGTACAGAACCTGGGCGAGAACATTTGTCCCACCCCAGGCCAGTACCCATAAGGGTTTATCGTTCTTGGCTTGTAGACGCTCGAGCAAGAGCTTGCCTCCATTGCTAAGAGGAATATCCTTTCCAACGGCCTTCATTCCGTATGTCTAGATAATTGAGTGAGGTTAGAGAGCCCTCGTTTGTTTCATCGTCAAGTAATACGGGGTATTAATTCACTCACTGCGGGACCTTCGCGTAGAAGGCTTCGAATATGATCACCCGATGGATAAGGTGATCCTGGAGGAGCATGTCGATTAAGATTATCTGTGACATTTCCATAGGCATTCATGACAGTCAGCATGTCCTCTGGGTGGACTTCGTCGGTAAGCCATGTTGAAGTAGATGCGCAGATACCCTCAGTCTCGAACTGATTAGAGTAGAGCAGGTATCGAGTCAACGACTCCTGGTCGTCAGGCTCATTTGAGATATCCGACAGAACGAACACGCGAGGTTTGTCGGGAAATGGCAAGAAAGAACTTGTGTTTACTGCTGCTTTGGCGAGGGTTTGTGCCGCCAATGTGCCCAACACGGTGAGCGCGAGAAGTCGTGTCATGATTCTTATTCCGCGATGAGCTCGCTCTCCCTAGAGCTGATTCCTGAGAGCTCAATTTAAACCATTTTCTCTGCTCTTATTGCCAGGAAATTCTCCGTCATCTCCCCACATATACTTTGCGGATAAACTGTAGACCCTAGCATGATGCCATTCTGTGGAGAAGATGTAGCCCCACGGGGACTGCCCGAGTGGTCCGGCATACCGCATCCAGCAGGAGCTCGCGGAAACAGAAGTTCTAAGCACCAGGGCATGCCGATCGGCTCGGCAGATTCCTTTTACATGCCGAAATCTGCCAATTTCGATCTCATTGCAATCCCGATGTTTCCGCGGTTAGCGTGGGCGACCCCGATACTTGTTGATTTGTTTTGTCATTAAATTGGGCTGCGATTTTAAGTTGACTATGTTGCATTTCAGCAGATAGTGATGTCCTGCTTATTGACCGAATAGACAGGCATTTCGAGCCCTGTTTCTTTCGCTTGTGTCGTTGTTTATCGACATGTAGAGCTCGAAAACAATGTTTGCTGTGCGGAAGATGAGGGGCAGAAAATTTTTGTGCTTGGAAATTTTCGATTAGGTATACATAGTACTAAACCCCCTTGAAGTTCTCGTCTAAAGACACATTGTTTATGCGTCAGCCACTAGCATGCGTGATTAGCCCGGGGTATGCGGTACAACGCCAATAGAGTTGCGGGGGAACGGACTAGGCAAATCAAACTTCTGAGAGAAAATGACCAATCGAGCATCAATCATTAGCTAAAATATCGAATTCCTCGAACAATTATCGATCTTTTAGTCCTAGACCCCAAGATGCTCTCTTGAGCTCCCTCGGAATGTGGCGCCCACGTTCCATTTGCTATGAACCTGCATAATTCGAGCTAGGGCCAATATGTGACATTCTCTTCTGCATGGTTTGGAGTCTAACAGTAGGACAGTCATCCAAGGAAGCGACATCTCTGATGCTTGCTCGTTGAGAGGACTTTGATAATCCAGTGGTGTCTGCCATTCATTCAGCTAGCCATGCGAGTGTCAACAGCGAACTAGACAGAAGCACATGGAGTAGAGTAGAGTTCAATAGCTTCAAATTTCTTTTTCCTTTTGAACCCCATGACAAGTCGAAGTAACATGCACGAATGCCAACAGTCCGTATGAACTTTTAACAGCTCGCATCCTGCTCCACCTCCAGGCCGTGTGTCCGAACTCATCTAAGGCCAGTCAGATAAGAGCAAACAATCGCCACAATGGCAGTCAGCTTCAATTATCGTCTTTATTTCTTCTCTTTCTTCTTTTCTTCATGCTTGAAAATCAGGTCTAGCGAGTATATTATCAATATCATGGCGCAGACTCGCCTCGTCGTGTGCCATATGTTGTTATTTCTTGTAGCTTAGAGCAGATCTCATGTCACTACAAGTTTCGAGTATTTTCTGAGCTCGAAATCTGTGTATACTAATGGTACCTCATATTCTCTGATTTTCTCTGTTTAACGCATTGCAGCTGATCGCCAGACGATACAAGACCAAGCCAAGCTCTTGGTCGAGCCCCTTTCGTCTTTTTACTTGCCTGAGCTTCGCGGTTGGCATGCTTTGATTGGATCCCGATCTGTTCATCAAGGAAGATAGTTAATATGTCAAGATATCAAACAATGTCTTAATGACTGTGTAACTCATCAACCCGCTCTAAATCACCCATAAAACCCACAAGAGCAAATAGTGGCTCTTTTAAGCGAACATCACAGCCCGTGCGCGCCAATTCCATGAAAGAAGCAAAATATGCATGATGAGGTGTTTGATGTGAGAAGGGCTGAAGAAGGAAAGGATATCACACCTCCGATTTCATTTGTCACACAAGTTGATCTTAGGGGATATACTCCGTACATACATAATATTCTAACACAACTAATCCAAGGCTATTTGGGCCAGGTCTCTTCTCAGAGCTTGGTAAGAGCAGAGATATACCAACTCAAGCGCCTACTACTTTCTGAGTTTACTATATAAGTATTTCACTATGGAACACATTTTTGCATATCTGGTTACATTCACCAGCGCGTCTGCGCTTTTGATAGGCTATGTTCTCCTTGATCGGCTGCTATTAAGTCCTTTGGCAAAATTCCCTGGCCCTCGACTAGCAGCTGCTACCCGTCTCTACGAGATATATTTTCAGATACTCAAAGGGGGCACATTTACGTGGCATATTAACGATCTCCATGACAAGTACGGCCCTATAGTTCGAGTCACTCCTTGGGAACTTCACATCAAAGACCCTGACTACTACAATACCCTCTATGCAGGCCCAGGAAGACACCGCAACAAAGACCCTCTATTCAGTAACATCGGATACCCAAAGTCCATCTTCTCGCTAAATTCTCACGAGATACACCGACCATGGAGAAAGGTCTTGGGTCATTTCCTCAAAAAGGGCGCAGTAGACGACCTTGAGCCGGTGATTCAGGCAAATACCCAGGCTTTGTGCAGGCATTTTTCAAAAGCCGTGAAGAGCAAAGCTACACTCGAATTGTATACAGCCTTTCATTGCTTCACAAGCGATACTCTCTCTCAACACGCATTCGGACGAGACATAGGGTTTCATTCTCTCGATGAGCCGGATTTGCCCAATACTTGGAAGACTCAAGTGAATACAATGTTTGAATTCTGCCGATTGATCCGGCACTTCAATTTTCTGGGCGATATAGCACACTTAGTTCCTAATCAGGTGTCGTTGGCCGTCCCTCAGTATGCGCATGTCTATGCCATGGAGCAGGTAATACAAGACAATCCATTCTAAATGTCTGGGGAAATCAAACTTATTTTTACACTCTCTCTAGTCTGTCAAAAGTCGAATTCAAACACTCGTCGATCGGTACGATAATTGGGAGGTTAAGATACAGTCCGAAAACCTCTCCGCAGAAAAGAGTGCTTTTTCGAATACTCCAAAGGCTATATATCCTGCAATATTGGCCGATTCCAGTATACCTCTCATCGAAAAATCGCAATCTCGACTCGAGGATGATGCCATATTCTTAATGCTCGCTGGAACAGATGCTCCTTCTCAAACTTGCGCCATAACTATCTTTCATTTACTTAATAATCCGTCAACATATCGGCGACTGAAAAGTGAGCTCTTGGCCGCAATTCCGGATTCAAAAGAGATCCCGACCCTCCGGGAGCTGGAGCAAATTCCGTATTTGGTAAGTACAGCTGCAGCCTATTTAGGTACTAGTAAAGATTAGAAGATTCCTGCTGAACTTCCCATATACTGCTGTGATTAGAGAGGGTCTTCGATTGGCCTCGGTGGTGACAACACGGCTTCCTCGCTCGGCCCCGGATGAGGTACTACGGTACAAAGACTGGGATATCCCAGCTGGAGTGAGTAATAGTTGCGAGACTCCTCGGTAAGGGACTATACACTAATTGATGCAGACCTTCGTCTCAATGTCGACATATTTTATCTTGAGAGACCCGAATATATTCCCTGAACCTACGCGGTTTATCCCAGAACGGTGGTTACTCGAGCCGGAAGAGTTGCGTCTTCTCGAAAGATACTTGGTACCAGCTTCAAAGGGGACTCTAGGTTGTCTTGGCCAAAGGTATGCCCCCACTTTATTGACCAAAATAAAGATATTGAGGATGTACTAACTTGATGAAGTATGAATTGGTCGTGGATGCATCATACTCTTGGCAATCTTGTTCGTCGATTCGACATGGTTCTTCACGAGACTACGGAGCGAAACGTGCACATGGTTCGAGACAATTTTATCGGACAGACGGAGCCAGAAATCAATAATGTGCAGGTGAAGGTGACGGAAGAATATTCCAAATAACAGTTGGTTTGAGTGTTCAAGTTTGGTTGGAGGATCAAGGAAATGATGGTATTTCGGACAATGAATCTGCTTTAAATCTGGGCTATGTTACATGGATACCTAATAGATATGAATGGCTATGCTCGGTATTGACTAGCCCTCTGTAGAAAGCAGGTCAAAATCTCGTGCACGTCCTCTATACCGAGTCTTTTAAGGGTTTCAGGTGGAGGCTAGTAGGACAGTGAGGGTCTTCCCCTATTGAAGGCAGTTATCTACAACATGTTTCTTTGAGGAACATTCTTCCTGTCCAAATATCCCTGCGCCAAATTTTGGAAAAATCTCGTTATGAAAGAAATTTAGCTTCCATCCCTGCTGATGGCTCTTCAGGATGTACAAAGTATGCATAATGCCTGTGCAGACCAACAGGTACTTCCTGTACGAACCAGGCAAGCTCCGCCCGAGCGCCAACCTTTTTATCCATTTACTCCCTACAACGCCGAGCACAACCAGTACAACTCCGTGCCAGTGATCAAAATCCATTTTGTGGCGAACCGCCAAGATGGCCTGAGTAAAGTATCACTACAACTTCTCACAGTGTGACCGGCCCCGCCGTTTCAAGGGGAATAGGAAACAGACCGGCATGATTGGCCACGCACCCGCCGTGGTGTTTCAGGATCAGTTAGCTGCACAAACCAGTTGATTTTCACAATGATATATGGAGAAGATCCATCTGTCACAACTCGCGCCCACTGGATCTCCACTGAGCCCCGTACGCCACGCTGTAGCAGACAAATGATCCGCCGAGAAAGCTGGACTCTGCCCTATCCGGAGGACTCTCCCTTCGTGGATCTCTGTGACAGCTCTCTCGGCAGCTCAGCTATGGTGCCTGGGCCAAGGGCTTAGCATCTCATTTGACCGTCTGTGAGTGGTGCATCTTGGTGGGCGTGTCTTGCGTGGTCTGGTGTGTCGGGATGATCAGAAACGTACTACTTTGCCCTACCCCTACGTCAACCCTCTTCTGTGGTGTATTCCGATCGGTGAATGGACCATGACCCTGAAGAATTGTACGTCCGTTGGGTTTTACCCCTTTGAAGTATTTTTTTTTCTATTTTTCTTCTTTTCCTTTTCTTTGGTGCTCCCTTTTTATAGATCTACATCCATCTCCCTCAGGGTTTAGGATTGGCGGTCGTTTTCTCCTTTTTCAGTTTTTGATACAATAGTGCCGGATGCTCATTCTTTGATTCTTCTTCGGTCATCCTTGTGGTTGACTTCTCTTCTCTCTTCTCTCATTTCTTTCTTTTGATTTCCCTGTGGGGGACTATTAGACTCTAGACTGTGTCTAGTGGACGCTTCTTTTTGGGTGCTTTGTTTACTACTCGCTCCATTCACTCCGCGAGTTCAATCACAACGTCCGCCGTTCTCTCAAAGATCCTGGAGATCTTCTTCGTTTTACTTTTCTTTTTTAAAAAATCTCACTCACTCTTTTGTATTTGAGATTTACCTAGCTGGCCTGGGTCATCCATCAAACTATCATTTCGCGAGTGCTGTTCAAGATCAGACGAGATGCATCTAGTTTTCTCGCTGGTACTCTTCCTCTCGCTGAGCTATGATGCTCTGGCAGCGCCGGTCACTGCCCTGCATCCTCAGAAAAAGAGCAAGTCTTTCCGTGTAGAACGTGTTCGACGAAGTGATTATGTTGCTCATGGTCCTGCGGCCCTTCGCAAGGCATACCGCAAGTTCGGTATTGCCCCGACTGAGTTTACTGGTATTGACCTCGACGACTTCGAGCCCTTTGATTTGCCTCACACTGGAAAGTCCGCATCATTTAATCAGAAGTCAGACGAGTCTGATCAGAGCGGCTCCGTGTCTGCCACCTCGGTTCAAGGCGATGTTGAGTTCGTCTCGCCGGTCCAGATTGGTGGGCAGACGATCGTGATGGATTTTGATACTGGATCATCTGATATGTAAGTTCCCAATTGTTGGTGATATATCTAATTTGATACAATCATGAAACCATATACTGATGTTCATGTGTGATATACTAGGTGGGTCATGAATACTAATCTTCCGCAATCTTCGATCTCTGGTCGAACAGTATACAACCCCAGCAACTCCAGCACTTACAAAAAAGTGGACGGCACGTTCAAGATTTCTTACGGCGACTCTTCCAGCGCTTCAGGAGATCTTGCTCAAGATACTGTTTCCATTGGCGGTGTTACTGTGGAAGACCAAGTATTCGGACTACCCACCTCGGTTTCAGATTCATTCCTTTCCGACGAAAACTCGAACGGTCTTGTCGGTCTTGGCTTCACTTCGATTAACACCTTCGATCCAGGCCCACAGAAGACATTCTTCGATAACGTCCTCCCCGACCTCGACGAGCCGGTCTTCACAGCTCGTCTGAAGAGCGAAGCTGTTGGCGAGTATGAGTTCGGCATAATCGATCCTGAAAAGTACTCCGGAACCCTGGTGAATGTCAGTGTCGATGATTCCAATGGTTTTTGGCAATTCGAGACCGGCCAGTTTGCCGTGGGTGGTGGATCTTTGCAAAAGATCACCGACGTTCCTACTGCCATTGCCGATACTGGTACTTCCTTGATGCTCGTTAGCCCCCAGGTTGCCAAGGCATACTATGCTGGTTGGGCACAATATTCAAACAGTGTGGATGGCTATATCTTTGCCTGTGACACGGATATTCCCAGTTTGTCAGTTGCGATTGGCAACAAGTTCCAAGCCACTATTCCTGGATCATTGATTAATTTCGCTGAAATCGGCAAAAACAAAACTACCGGTGGAACGGGTAAGTTCTTGATTCTCCCCCCTCTTTTTTTTTCTATTTTGCAATATGGAATGTCGGGACTAACACTTGCATCAGTCTGTTATGGTGGCGTGCAGTCCAACTCTGGCTCCAGCATTCAGATTTTTGGAGACGTCTTCTTGAAGGCGTTGTTTGTGGTATTTGACCACCGCGGTCCGTCTCTCGGATTTGCATCCCCCAAGTGATTAGAATAGGCCCTTTGGGGCGATGGTAGTTAGTCAAATAATGGTGGAATAGTGTGGAGCGACTAACGGGAGGTAAACTTATTACTATAAATCTTTCCATAGAAGTAGCATCTTCAATAACAAGTTCCTTGACCTATCTTGGATATCTAGACTAGTATTATGAAGGTGGAGTGTAGTTATTTGGTCTCTAAGGGATGATGATAATGAACTAAGAAATGGCTGGTTTATTTCGTCTTCTCGTGGGTATGCACTAATGGATGGTATTTTTGATGTATCCGCAACTTTTTTTACCGCACAGTAGCGTCCTTCAAGGTCTTGACGGTGCAGATGACACCTGAGGCGGTAACAAGCTTGCCAATAGCAGGCTTACCCTCCTGACCAGCAACAGTGGGGACAGCACTGCTATCGAAGCAGACTTCAAGGTTCTCGTTAGTGGTGAAACCAGGCTGGAAGGTCTCCCAGACCTTCTTCTTAGGGTTGAGTTGCTTCTCAGGCTGACCCTCTCCCCAGCCCTGGAAAGTGATACGCTCACCAGCGGGAGCATCAGCGGGAGGGTTGACAAGCTCGACGGGACCGGCGTGAGAATCACCACCTTCGGGCACACGAGGGGAAGCAGCCAGAACCATGGCTGCAGACTTGATACCACGCATGGTAACGGGCTTCAAGTTGCAAACGGCAACGATCTTGCGGCCCTGCATCTCCTCCAGAGGAACCAGACCGTTCAGACCAGAGCAGACAGTACGCACAGTCTTGCCGGTCTCCTCATCCAGAGAGGTGTTGTCAGAGCCTGGCGCGTCACCACAGTCGATGGTGGAGACAAAGAGGGAGTCGGCGTTGGGGTGGTTGATGGCGCGCAGGATATGACCAACACGCAGGTCGATAAGAGAGGGGGATGGGGGAGCAGCAGGAGCAGGAGCAGGCTTGGGGGCCTTCTCCTTCTTCTCCTTCTTTTCTTTCTTGTTCGTCTTGGGAGCACCGGCAGCGGCAGCTTCAGCAGCCTTGCCTTGGTCCTTTCCAGGCTTGCCCTGACCAACGACAAGGGGCTTCTCAGCAGCGGCGTCGGGGTTCTGAGCGTTGGCCTTCTCGCGCTTCTTGCGCTCCTTCTCCTCCTTAGGGTCGACGGGCTTGGGCACGAAGCGAACGTCGTTCACGTCAATGGCGATCTTCTCCTCCTCGGGGATCTGCAGCGAGAAAACCTTCGAGTTCTGCACAAAGTCAATGTGACGCACGATGTGATGATATCCCTTCTCGCCAGTACGCTCCTCGGGTGACCACTTCTCGACCAGCGGGGCAACCAGAGCATAGACAGCAATATCGGCGACCGAGGGCTTCGCACCGAGGAGGGTAGTGCGTGTAGCCAGGTGGGTGTTCAGTTGAACCAAGATGCTCTCGACTGTGTGCTTCTCATCCTTAGCAAGGACGTGCTTCAAGCCAGAAACGGTGTTGAGCCATTGCTTGACATCAGCCTCCTCGGCCTCGATGTAAGAGATCTGCGGGAAGATCTTGGGGGTGGCATGGAGGTAATCGGGCTCGGTAGCATCGGGAGAGATGACAGTCGGGTACGAGCGGTAGAGGAGGGAGAGGAGCGAGGAGTCGGGGGCAGCGGCGGTCGCCATGGTGAATGCGCTTGGAGGGGATGAAAGAAAAGAAATTCGAGGAGGGGCACGGAATTGTGTCAACGATTGGACCCGCGGGGTTGTGGTTCGGGCCCGCAATAGGCTAGCACACCTGAAGAACGACAACTTGACGGTCGATCCCACGGGGAGATCTGCTGTGGTTACAATTGATAGGTGTTTCTCTTTTTTTTTTGAAATAAGGGGTCTGATCCAACGTGAAGATATCCGCAGCTTTTCCCTTTTGGTTTGGACATTCGGATATCTCACGTGATCACATGCTCAGCACAGTTCAGTTGAATAGCCTTAAGGAATAGGCAGGATTATTTAAGGATCTCGTCAAAAACAAAATAACCCAAAAAAGAGAAGACATAATATGGTAAGAGCAAGTTTATGAATTCAATTGAATTGGTTGAAGGAAGATGTCTTGTAGGTCTGCAAAATATACTATAGTATATTCGGCCATAGAGCATGCTACTAGCATACTGATAAAGAACTGGATGATCTTCGCCAAGAAGGATCTTGAGGGCTTGGGAACTACATAGTCTGGACCTTTCTACAAGATTAGAAAATTCTACACTAGTGTAGCTTATAGTCATTTGCTCAGTGTAAAATCTGATTTAATTCTATTATATTTTTTAATCCAGTTTAATAGAGTACATACTAGCATTATTCAAGTTAGTAACTAGACTCCCCTCTAATGCAAGTACACTACTAAGAAGTCTTACCCCTGGGAGCCTCTATCATCCTAAAAATACCAACTAATTCAATGCTACCCTGCTTGCAGCTTAGATGGAGCCCTGAGATATTTTCAGTACTTCTCCGTTACTATAGATGTACTCCGTACATAGTCTACTATGCGTATGCATGTACTATCAATGCAGACTCTGATTGGTTTAGACTTCTGCACTAAAATGAGTCACAATGAGTCGAGTGACTCTTGACCAATCAGCATCCTTGAAATGTCAAAATGGAGACTGGGCAGTGCTGCGCACGTGACTGCCCCGGGGTGAGCGGTGTCGATCTCTCTGGGTATATCACGTTCGACCTTCGCCCTTCTCGTTCATTCCTGAGGACACCCACTCAAATTCGGCCCTTTGTGACCGAGTTCAACCCCCCAAATCCTAAGGGTTGAATTCCCGACAATCTTCTTCTTCTAACCAATCCCGCGTCCCGGGCCCGCTTAGGCCCGTTCAAACAATCTCATCATGGCGGCCTGCTCTTGCTCCAGCGCCGCAGCCGTTTTCCAGGCAACATTCACCTTCTGGCAGGCTTCTCAATCACAGTCCCTCCTCAAGCCTCCAGGAGTTGGACTGTCTGCCGAGGCCTAATTATTCTCCTTATCTCCTTAATCAACAACACTCCTATCCTATCTCTTCGGTCCCGTCGTATATCCCCACGACTGCGCCACTCTCACAATCTCTCGAACCCTTTGGACAAGAGTCGGATCTTTGGACACAATCGCACCTGTCCTTTGCCGATACCGACTTAAACCTCGTTTCCGCACATGATTCCGTTCCATATCCCGACATTGATGTAGCGATCAATGATTTGGATTATAGCATTACATCGACTTTTACTTCCATTTCGGATTCAGTCACCAATGACCCTCAAAGTTTCGCCCCTTCTCCTCTTGTTCCCGGCTCCGTGAATTCTCAAGGTGAGATCAATACCGCCAAAGGATATATGGAGATGTCATTATCTCCTAGAATTCGTCACTAACACTCTATGCAGACGGGCAATCTCATCCTTCCCCAACATCTCAGATCCCAGGTTCCGCATCAGGCTCTCTTCCCAGCCCTACGACCTCGCAGGGCGATGATGGTTCGGGCCGTGTTGATTCGTCTCGCGTGGAAAAGCGCAGACTCAACACGCTTGCGGCTCGGCGATGTCGCCAGAGGCGTGCTGATCGGATGAAAACTCTGGAAGATGAATTGGAGAAGATAAGAAAGGAACGTGATGAGTTGAGACTTCAAGTCTCGAAAATGGAGGGCGAAACAGAAGCTTTGAAGGGACTGTTAAATCGCAAAAGCAAGTAAAGTCGTCTCATTTTGAGCTGGTCTCTTTCTAAAGAAAAATTACAAATCTCTATTTGTACCGGTCAATTTCTTCATCTTTCATTCCTCTTGCTCTATTACTCGTAGAACGCCTCGTTACATTCTTGTCAAGAAGTTTCAGTGCGTGTATTTTCACTATTGTATGATGTGCTTGCTATTCTAACAGGGTGTCAAAGAAAGGGTACAATCGGTCTCAAAAGAACATGCCAATGCCCAATCCTAAGAGAGCCAGCCAACTTCCAGCATTCTTCGCAGCCGCTGCTCCCTCCGACGGCTTCGTCTCCTTTTGTTCAGTTGAGGACTTTGTCGGCGCACTAGTGGTCATCGCCTTCACTCCTCCGTCGACCTCGTCATCATCGACATCACTGATCTGTGCCGGAGTCGCCGCTGCAGGTCCGGGGGTTGTCCATGTTGCAGGTACATCTGTCAGGCCATTGTCGTATGCGTTAGCAGTGGCACAGATCTGTGCACTGGATAATTGAGCCGAGAAGCTATCTTGGTTATTGAGGCAATCAACGTAGCAGCTATGAGATCGTCAATACCAAGTACCCGGATACCAATGCTAGTATCAATTTGGTAGTATTTGGAATCAGACAGACGTACTTGGCGATATTAGCTTGCGCGGAGCATTTGCAATCCCAGTTTTCATCTTGGCATTTCGCGAGAGCGATTTTCATTGTTAATACGCATTGATCCACGACTCTTATTCCGTTAGAAATTGGGTTAGATTTAATTGGCGATGGTATTCAAACTTACTTTTGATCGGCGCATCCACCTTCACTCGGGGTTGACGCAGGTGTTGGGTCTTGGGCTCTTACCAGAGCAGCCGAGAGAAAAAAAAGGTATAAGTTACTGAAGATTTGAAGCTGCATTGTATAGGAATAGCCTGATTGTCGGGAGTGTCCAAGATAGGTCGATTGTCTGCTGGACTAAGTACAAGAGTACAATTGTTGAGAGTTAAAAGTTCAACAAGAACAATTAGAATCAGCGTGGATATAAGAGAATAGACAAAAGAGAGGCTGAGTGTTACATTCATCCGAATTGAAGGTGAAATGGATCCTATGGAGTTTCCATTTAGATGAATTGGGCCTAATCCCGACAGTATCTAATGACTGACCTTGGACAAGGTCCCATAAGGAGATGCAATCCGGGTCCAAACCAAGGAATCGAGCCATTGGTACCGTAGATGGATGAGTATGATCCATGGACAAATTCATAATCTGCTGTACAGTTATCTGAAAGTTTCAAGAGTACGAGTTTGTTTATCTTAGCAGAGTTTCTTCTACTTTGATATACATATTATTTTCCACAATCAGCAACCTTGTCGATTTGAAGTATTCTCAATAGATCATCCTTATGCCTGATAGTTCTATAGAAGAGATGTAGATCTCGATCGCCACTTCATCCCATGTTTTCCACGAGGGTCACATTCCAAGCTGAATCTGGGGTTACATTCCTAGATCGACACTCCTGCTTTCGGCGATGAATGACGAAGTGAAGTACAGATTCAGGAACAGAACTGTTCCTCTGCCATAATCTGCTTTTAATTTCCGTAGAATATTTAGAAAAAAGATAAATGAGTGCCGTTATCCGAGGTAATACTAATGGAGGTCCCGTCTGAATTTTAGGGATATCGTTTGGTTGACGGCGGGCCGCCCGGGTATCTCGTTCTCGACCACTGGCACCAATTCAATTGTTCTTATTTTAACAAAGCTTGGCTCATGAATCAATTGTTATTTTCATTTGCATTATTCCTGTTGAATTACTAGGAAAATTGCTTGACATGTCTGATCGAGTCTGTCACGTGTTTTGACAAGTATGCCGGACATGGAATAAGAGTAATAGAGTAACCACCAATCCTAATTGTAGCTGATCTTTCGATCTCAGATTAGTTTCAAGATATCGAGAAACTATCAAGTATAGATTTCTGTCCCCATGAATAATTACAAATGAAGACTTGATAGACTCCTCCTCTCCACTCACCCTTTACAATGGTCCCAGAATGACGGAACACAGGTAAATGGTCACCCCAAAACTTACTAAGAGAGACGGGGTTTTTCCGCAATATCTTTCAATTCCGACCATCATAAATTTCATTCATACATAATACTACAAATATTTTCCAACATCCGCGGTACGTACCTCTTGGGATGGCGGGGAAGAGGGGCTCTCCTCCCCGGCCTCGGATAAAACGCCGTGGGGAAGATTGAGATAACTACTGATGTGCCCCGTTTCTAAGTTAGAGGCATAATAAAACCCCATAAAGCCTCCTGGATGGGTAGTAAATTGCTTTGAGTACTCATAATTCTAACGCATTATCTTCTTCACCTGTGGCGATATTGAATCTATTTTGACTACCTCGAGTCAAAATCCTGTCGTAATGCGAGCTGTTCGTTTCCACGGCAGAGAAGATATCCGCTTGGATGAGGTCGAAGAGCCCATTTGTGGTATTGGTCAGGTCAAGGTATTTTCAAAATCTTTCTAGTATCATATTGAGAATGGTAGTATGATATATATGCCCACCACCAATTGTTGCTAATGCGTTCAAAAGATTAGACCTGCATTTGTAGGGATTTGCGGCAGTGGTAAAATACTCGCGAGAGCTTTCGTTGTTTCACCTTCTGACCGAATTAGACATTCATGAGTATCTGTCCGGTCCCAGCGCGGTTCCCGTAACACCACATCCTATCACAGGTGGCACGCTCCCAACAGTCTTGGGACATGAGTTCAGTGGTACTGTCGAGGAGATTGGAGAAGGTGTAAATAATCTCAAAGTTGGAGACAAAGTGGCTGTGAGACCGAATCTTTCTGATGGCTCATGCCCTCGTTGTACTATGGGGAGGTTTAATATCTGCAACAATTTGGGATTTATCGGATACAGCGGTATGAAAGCCATCTTCCTGGTCCGGTATTAGTCTGATCCATTATAGGGGATGCTGGGGGCATGTCCGATCATGTTGTCGTGGATAGAAAACACGCATTCAAGCTTCCTGATTCAATACCACTAGATATAGGAGGTGTGTATTTGATCATGATATCATGTTGGTTCACTCAATGTATTCTAGCTCACATGATTCACTAGCATTGGTGGAACCTCTGACCGTTGCCTGGCATGCAGTCAGTCGCAGTCCTCTCCAAGTCGGAGACACAGCTCTGGTCGTTGGAGCCGGACCAATAGGGCTGGCAATCGTGCAGGTACTGAAAGCCCGAGGGATCAAGACCATAATTGCAGTTGAGATTTCTCAACAGCGCCGAAAACATGCTCAGCTTTTCGGTGCATCACATGTCCTCGATCCTAAGGAAATAGATGCAGTCTCAAAAATCCGAGAAATCGCTGGACAATTTCAAGGGGTCCCTGTGTCCTTTGAAACGTCTGGGGCACAGGCCGGACTAGATACTGCCTTGGCGGGTCTACGGGCTCGCGGAACTATGGTCATTGTGTCTTTATGGGAGGAAAAACCGACCATTAATGCATTTACTGATATAGTTTTAGGGGAGAAGCATGTTACTGGTGCAGCAGTTTTTGATGATGGAGATTTCGAAGCTGTGATTGAAGCAATAGCGTCTGGTAAGTCAAGAAATCTAAATTCCTCTTTCGACTTTTTCATAGTATCTCATCCATTTTATAACCTCAGGTGCCATTCAACCACGACCCATGATCACAAGCAAGATCGGGATGCATGAAGTGGCAGAGAAAGGCTTTCGAGCATTGATCAATGATCGTGATCAGCATGTCAAAATTTTGGTCGATATCTCGCTATAGCATCCCAACCCAGACGGATGATCGAGAGAGACAGCGCCAGGAAGAATGGGAACGCCTCCTAAAGGAAACAACCTAGACTTATAGGTTAGTTTGGGTAGCCCTTTATGGGCAACCTCTCGTATAGTCATTAGTGCAACATAGGGCATGAGACCCTGGGCATTACTCATGCACGCATTTCAGTTCCAGATCAAGTTGAATAATTAATCCCTGGCGCTAAGCCCGAATTGAGAAGTTTCCCACTATACTATGGTTGCCCGATGGGGGCTCAGTCGGCCAAGTCTCTTGGCTGGGCTCGAATTAGAACATTCAAAGACGCAAGTGGCAAACCACTCGCTGTGCCCAGAATTAGTACCACGACCTAGTGAACTAATATCAAACTTAACTCATCACAAGGAGAATGATCGAAGGGGCCAAAAATGCTCAGCCCTGCGACGATCTGAATTCTCCGCCACATGGATCGGGCAACCAGCGAAGAGGATATTCCAGTATAAAAGGTACCTATATACAGTTAGTAGTATTATACATTGGAATCATATTAAATCAATAACTCCAATCTATCAAATTTGACATATTGGTACCAATCAATAATACCGAAATTCAGTCATGTCCACATCAATAGCAGATCTTTCAGGCCCAGTACGCTACAATATCAACTCCACTTATTGGAAGCGCCACTACGTGGTATCCGGCCAAAATACAATCTATGTAAAAAACAGCAAGATCACTCCAGGAAAGCCAGATCTGACGTTTCACGGCGGTGACAGCCACGATCCTGTGATAGGAATGGTTAAATTCCGTCATATCTCAGCAGATATCAAGATCGGACTACATGACAATAACTCAGAATCCTTATGCTGGAAGTCCCTGAGTCGTGTGGAGCGTGGAAAGTTTCGATACAGCTTCACTCATGAGTTAGAGAATGGCGCATTGGAGACTTTCACGTGGGATGCGAAACATCAGTTGAGTTTTACTCAGGCAGGAAGTATGGAGTTAATCCGTGATCGCACGGGGGATGTCGCGGCAATTTTTGCAAATTACTCTGCTGTCTACCCTCCTACCACCGAGGAGGAAAGTGAAGGTCAAGTGTTGGAGGTGAGAATGGATATTGGAGAAAGTTTTCATCTCATGGTGCTCGTGACATGCCTTGCTCTTTATGAGCAGATGAGACGGAGAAATAATAGTGCCGCGAGTAGTGCTAGTGCTTCTACGGGTATGGGCGGAGCTAATCCTACCATATAATCTGGCTAAATTTTGTCTTTTCTGGTTCTGGTTTCTGGATACACGGATTCCCATCGTTCGGAACAAGGTGCATTTTCGAAAAGAAGAAGCATTTTTTTTCGAGAAGTATCTACTTGATGATGACTGGCTTTGCTGGGACCTGACGCAAACAAGACTGAATGGTTATTTATGAAAATCAAGGTTAGTGAGTAGTAGTTTTATTAAATTTAGTTCGAAATGATGTACTATGTATACCCTTTAAGTTTCAATCAATCGAGAAGCAACTTATCTTTTCTTTTCGGGTGTCCTTGTTGCGGATTTCAGTGGATATTCTATTCGCTCTAAAATTAGCAAATAGCGGTTGGTACTTCTTAGTGCGGAGAAAAGTATTTCACTACCAAAATCATAACCTGTATTGCTCAAAGTGCTCAAGTACTTTTGTCTTGATCCTTGAGTATGTCTTAAGGTCACCCATAAGATGTACAATGTTGTACAATAGTGTAGTGTAGTGTAGTGTAGTATATCAAAGGTCTATTAAAGTACCGATTCTTTTCTTCTGGAGTGTTCTTTGTACCCTGCTTATGTGGCGCTAGCCACAGCAGCGCCTCTTGTCCATTCATCCTAGCAAGTTGTGTTATTGGGACCATGGGTCGCCTCATTTAGACTATTGTATCATCTCGAAATGTCTGGATGTGGCCACTTTTCCGACGGGAGAGGCTGGCCTTGGCCCAACCTGAATGTCTTTCATAATGATCATCCGACCATACACTAGTGTGCTATAATTTATCACTGACTCGAAAATGCACGGGTTACTATATATTAATATATGCAATACTCTTCAGCTACATCTCATGACTCAAGTAATCGAACCAAATCGGATGAAAGGGAAACCCTGCTCGGAGGGGGGGGGGGGGGGGGGGGGCAGGGGGGGTTGGGGGGGGGGTTTGCTGACGGCAGTTCGATCTCGCTGCTGAGCTGTCAAGCCACGATGAGATCGTCTAGAATTGTCGCTTGCGAACGATCGGCGAATCGCCGAAGAAACACGACGGTCCACACCGGGTCGTCCGTGAACTGCGAACCCAATCTCCCCCCAACTGAGCGTCGATCATATAACCTCCTCGACAATGACAGCCTATCAACATATGATACCAGAATCATTGTCTTTCAAGCCTGAACCACGTCTTCATCCATGACTGCTACCACCTTGATTCGATCAAGCTATTTTTGTTTCTGTTGGGGAGGACTAATGGGCCCGCTAGAGTAGCAAAGAAAAATCCCTACCGGCCACTCCGCTACTTGGCACTAAGGCATCTTCGTCTGTGGCCGCATCTGATTGATCCACTACGTCGTCGTTTAGTAGACACGGACTCAAGACGTATGAGCCTGAGACGTATGAGCCTGAGACATACCGATATTCTGACACCACGCCTGAATTATTATGGCCATTGGTTCGGGACACACAGCAGATTTACAGTTTAGTCTCTCAAAATGGCGTATATAGCCTCCGTCTCAGGCGAGACGCATTGACGTTCTTTTTTCTGATTCTTTTCTAATTCTTCTTTTTCTTGTTGGGTTTGCTTTGAGTTGTCTTTGCTGTCAATGCCCTTTGACATTAGCTCAAAATTTCCTTTAATCGCATCATTTCACAGTCACATAAGAGCAGGCTCTCCTATGTGATACCGCCGCCGCTCTTTTTCAACAGGTTTACGAAATACCCTCCAGGCAGACTGATATAATTATCTATCTACTTGTAGTGACATGGGAAGAGCACTGACTGGGACCGTCATAATCACGGGTGGAAATGGGCAGCTAGGATCCGAGATTGCTGTGGCCATTGCCAAAACACAACCTTTCGTCCATCTCCTCTTAACAGCACGGAATGCCAAATCCGACGATGTTCAAAGCCTCATCACACGAATACGCCTAATTGGGCCACGATCTATCGAAGTTCTCCCTCTTGACCTAACCGATCTGCGTGAAGTTACTCGGTTTTCCCAGCAAATGGTAGACCGCGTCCACAGTAAAGAAATTCCACCGATCGTTGATTTGATACATTCTGCCGCTGTTGCATCTTACGTTGTTGACGAACTTACCCTCGACGGGTTTGATCCGGTCTATCAAATTAACTGCGTCGCTCCATTTCTGCTGACCGTCGGTCTCCTCGAAGCGTTCCGAGCCGGTGATGGAACCCAGGATGGTGGTGCGAAAGTGATGTACATTGGATGCTCCGCTGCATCTGATGGCCGACTAGATTACTTTGATCACAATCAAGGCCGAGACAGTCGTCCCCCAGGAACGTTACTGAGCGCTCGTGAAGGCAACGCACGGTTTGGCAGTAGCAAACTGATTGCCAGCGTAGCTTTGTACGCGTTACGTCGAAGTCTCGCTTGTGTAAGTCTGACCCGATCTTACAACGGCGCCCTCAGACCAAATCACAAGATATGCTGACGTTCCATTGTGAATCATTTTTGTAGACAGGGAATATCTCGCTTGATATCTTCACACTCGACCCCGGAGGCATAGCGGGTAAGAGTCATCTTCGAACGAGACCACCCTTGTCAGTCAGAGTCGCACATCAGACACAGACCGGACTCCGGCCTTTTCTGCGCATGCTATCCCGTAGCTCGATCAACAAAGCCCATGTTCCAGCTAAAGTGATCGCCAAGGTCGCATTCCAGGGGAATGCTGTGGAGAATTGTCAGAGAGAACGCTACTATATTCTCGACAGCGAGTACGAGGCTGCATCCGTCGTGTTGGCTCTGCGTAATGGGCCACAGCTGGCGGGCCGATTAGTTCAAGTGATGCGAGAGGCAGAAGGAGGGAAAAATAGTGGGTCACCATCGTCGATCGGTACTCTTCCAGTTCCATCATTGAATGGCGAGTCGGAGGTTTAATGATGAGCAACACCAAAATTGTAGATAGTCACCAAAATTAAAAGTATCATGCTGGATGACTCCTTTTCAGATCATAGATAATATTTTCTATAATCTCATCATCCGTATATTAAATATATTCATATATGTAAAAGACAACACGATTGTCTGGGATGACTGCGAGATTCTACGAAGTAGTTGGTGGCTGCAACCGGCCGCCCCGGATTCGGTGACGCACACCCTTTTGTTTTCTTATGTTTTTCTTCTTTCTGCAACTCTCTTCGTGAATGTCATCTTTCCTCTCTTTTTCTTCTCTTCATCTTCTTTGATCTTCCCGGTGTCTCTTTCTCATCCCTTCATTCCATCTGCTGATCGGCCTGTGATCTCGACTTTCGCTGGTCCAAAAAAGGCCAAGATAGATCGTTGCCAACCTTAGCCTCTGATATCCGACGCCAATGCAGTGTGATTCCCCATGAACCATGAACAGGCCTCACGCCTTTTCCAAGGGCCATTCGGCCTACCCTCGCGGGTCGGCCTTTTCTATTTCCCCTACTAGGTACGTCTACATTGATTAGCTGCCATCATGGTAGTGTTCTTGATTGATGCGCGATTCCCGTCTTTTTCCCCTCCTGGTCCTGCTGCAGGTATACCGCGGCAGGTCTTCTTAGTCCCAATGCTAACAGTTTTCTTTTCTATTATCTATGGTATAGCTTTCAGCCTCGTTCACAACCCGCCCTTCGACGTCGAAGACAGCTCTTCCAGCGACTGTGTCTCCTCGCCGGAGTATCATTCTTGCTCACAATCCTCATCTCCCCCTCCTGGCGCGCCACTGTCATCCCTACCTTATCATTGGGTCTCATTCATTCCTCTGGGGACCTTCAGCTCCAAACTGTTCGATATTATGATCTCTCCGAGGTTCAAGGGTCCGAAAAGGGCTGGGAACGCGGGGAACGTGTCCTCATGTTAACCCCTCTACGAGACGCTTCTTCGCACCTCCCAATGTTCTTCTCGCATCTCCGCAACTTGACTTATCCACATAATCTGATCGATTTGGCCTTCCTGGTTTCCGATTCGCGCGATGATACCCTCCAAATGCTCTCGAGCATGCTCCAGGAGATCCAGAATGACGCAGACCCGAAGATGAGCTTTGGGGAAATCTCAGTGATCCAGAAGGACTTCGGACAGAAAGTACAACAGGATGTTGAGAGTCGGCATGGTTTTGAAGCACAGGCCAGCCGCCGAAAATTGATGGCCCAGGCAAGGAATTGGCTGCTTAGCGCGACACTCCGTCCCACTCACAGTTGGGTCTACTGGCGAGACGCGGACGTCGAGACTGCGCCATTTACTATTATTGAAGATCTGATGCGTCATGACAAGGATGTGATCGTTCCAAGTAAGTTTCAATGCAGACTTGAGTTGATCAGCTTTTTCTCGGTACTAATAGATCATTCAACAGATGTTTGGCGACCACTTCCGGACTGGCTCGGAGGAGAGCAACCGTACGATCTGAATTCATGGCAAGAGTCTGAAACCGCTCTGTCATTGGCCGATACACTCGATGAAGACGCAGTCATCGTGGAGGGATACGCGGAGTACGCGACTTGGCGACCTCATCTTGCCTACCTACGTGACCCGTATGGTGACCCAGATATGGAAATGGAGCTAGATGGAATCGGTGGTGTCAGTATTCTCGCCAAGGCTCGCGTATTCCGCGCGGGCGTTCACTTCCCTGCGTTCAGCTTTGAGAAGCACGCCGAAACTGAAGGATTTGGCAAGGTAAGACGGAGACTGCATCATCCCTGACTATACTTTTACAACGTCTAACAGTTTTTAGATGGCCAAACGGATGAAGTTCTCCGTTGTTGGATTGCCTCACTACACGATCTGGCACTTGTACGAACCTAGCGTGGACGATTTGCGCCATATGGACGAAATGGAAAAGGAGCGACAAGCGCAGGAGCAAATCGAGCGAGAACACGAGCTTGCAGATAAGCAGAAAGAGAGCTCAAACTCGAAATCTCAAAATGATGCCGAAAAGGGTTCTAGCGAAGGCCCTGCTGCTATACCTCCAAAGGATGCCGCCGATAAGGGTAGTTCCAAGCAAGGAAAATTGTGATGCGGTCAACGAATCGATCTATATCTCCTCATTTCAACAACACACCTTGAAGGTCCCTCTCGAATCAACCAGCTGGTTGGACTTACCACACGGTTTTTCTTTAATCCGCATGCTGGCCTCCTAATCCTCGACTTGGCGAGAAGAACCCATGCTGTTCTCCTCCCTTGTCTAAGTGGACCGAATTTTTGCAAACGAATTTCTTCTTGTTCAATAACACGAGCGTTTTCTCATTTCTCTGCGTTTTAACTCCCTTCTTTTATGTATATTTTCGTCATTGGGTGGACTCTGTCATCATTTATTACTAGATAGCATACTAGACGGCGCGAACGGAGCACAAGCAACAAGGTGCTTGAAATCGAATTTCAGCCTATTCCATTGTAATTGGGCCTATGCTTAATTCTGGAAGCTAATTCTCATAACCCAATGAGTTTTAATAATGCCTGTATCTTGTAGTAAAATATTTCAAGTCCTGTAGTTGAAAATGATTCTTCGCCATTAAACGGTGGTCTGTGCTGTCGGAACGTCCATCGCGTCCCGCCATTTTCGCGCGTGTCTTTACGTTTCTTCCGCACGCCCACATCTTTCCTCTAGTTGTTAATCAACAGATTGTTTCCAAAATGTCGACTCAAACTTCAAAGAGCATATTGTTCACGCATACTCAATCCCAGCAGGGCTTTCGATTATTGGAGATCCCACCGGATCTGGAGGAACTATTGACATCAAAGGATGCTCCAGTGTACGCCGACTCACAACTGAAAAATGGACCAATTTGCTTGACGCGTGACGAATTAACACTCTATTCATTGATTATCTAGGCTTCAGCTCAAGTCCCCCTCACATGCACTCGCACAGGCTGTCAAGGACCCCGCCGCGCAGGAATATGTCAATCTGTGCACCCCGACTAAAACCTACCGTATCCGTCAAGTCCAGTCATCCAATTCGATTCACATCCTCCAACCGAGCTTGGGACAGATATCTCGGGATGATATTAAGGTCGTTGAAGAAGAGGCTGGTGACACCGGTGCACTGAATATACCAGATGAGGCCGTAACAACCATCGCGAAGTGCGGCTCAACATTAGAACTACATATCCCCGACGGAGGATTTTCTGCGACTCCATTCTTGGAAAAGAGTCTGAGGTTATATGATCCTCGAAGTGGTGATTACGAGGGAGACCTGGCCATGGAAGATGATAATATAACTGAGACCCGGAAGCGAGAGGCGAGGGAACAGGTTTGCGAGGATATTCCTGTTTCTGCAGCGCAATGTGAAATGGCCTGGTTGGATATTTGTGCTTTCGTTGACAGTAGCCAGGAGATTTCTTGCTGGAGGCCTTCGGCGCGAATGCGATTGAGTGTTTGGAAGCGTCTGGTTGAGGGTGCTCTGTTGCAGGGTATTGATCTGGAGAAACAATTCCTCGTTGGTGATCTGTGGAAGTCTGTACTTGATGATGATGCTTCTGCACCACCATTCCCACGGCCGTTGCTTGAGGCTTTGGCGCGCAGACTATGTGCTGAAGATCAGAGGCCATCTTTATCGGAGGATATTAAATGTGAGTTAGCTTTCAGTTTTACAAGTTCATCTGCAATGATCTGGGCTGATTCTCTTCAAATATAGGGGCAAGTTTCGAGAAAACAGAATGCACAAGATGGGTTGGTGAAACCTGTCTTGCCGCTACGGCTCCCACGGCCTCTTCTGCCGTAGGAAGAAGCGAGTTTCTACAGGTTTGGAAGGACTGTCTACCGGAATCCTGGAGAGACGATGCTACCCTCTCCAAGTTACCGGCGGGCTCATTCCAGAGCCCCAATCCAACGACGATTTTCTTTGTCGATACATCTCAGCGTACACAGGCTAGTAATGCCCCGGCTGCTGGAACCGGGGCTGCTAAACCTAAAGCCAAAACAACCAGGAACTGGCATGAACTATTGAAGAACCAAAAGCGCTAATTGCGCATTGCTAGAACTGTCTCGTTGACAGTTGGCCTCCAGTCTATGATGCTGGATATGTCTAAAAACATGATGATCACATTTGCCGCCCAGGTCATCCCAAGTTTCGCACCTCGGGAAAAATGTCGGAAATTCGAAAAAAAAAAACAGATGTGAAACAAAAGAAGACGAAAACAAAAAGAAAAAGAAAAGAAATCACGCGAAATATCCCGGTATTAGATTGGGCAATCAGCACCAAGTGAACTTCTCGTTCAACAACCACTGCACATCCTTGCCTAATCCCTGTTCGGCGCCAGTCCATCGCAGACTAGAAATGCTGCTCTCTTCGCGGTGTACCACTTGAGCTTTAGGATCGAGAAGAGCCACTGCTTTCTCCAGCAAGGGTGAAGGGTTCCAAAATTCGATCTTGCTCATATTCCATTCATGGGCTTCTAACTGAGCCCGTCGCAAGATACCTGCCATTGCTTGGATCACTGTCTGTTCATCTTCCGGGGAGGTCGGATCATCATAAACCCAACGCAGGATGTACAAAACATTATCCTCGGGGGCCTCGCCGAAATTGCGGTTCCAGGCGCAGTACACGCGAGCCTGGTCATCCCCAGCGCCCTTAATTACTGGAGGGGAACGATTTGGGAAAAGCTTCTCTGCGAAGAATTCCTCACGAGCCCAGTGCCAGATGAAATGATCAAAGTCCGGAATGATGGCCACCTTGGCACCAGGTGACTGCGAGACAATGTGCATGCGCTCCCGCAACTTGGCAAGGGTAGTCTCATCGCATATATTGTCCTGGACATCTTTCGCGGACAAAGTTCTGATTTTGCTTCCCTCAAGACTCCCGTTAAGCACCTCCTTTGCGAGTGGTGGCAGAGACATATGCGAAGACAAGAATGGCCGCCATCCAAATTGAGCGTAGAACTTCTTACCAATATCCGAGAACAGAATAGTGAATAGAGATCGACCACGCGACTCCTTTTCCATCTGCCATGTTTCCAATTTTTGACTCAGTTCCTCGAGCATTCGTTTCGCGTAGCCTTTGCCCCGAAACTCGGGCCGACAGTAAACACTGCCGATTCCGTGGGTCTTGACATTTTCGACCGTACCGCCATGGGCTAACAGTGCTTTCTTCCGGTACGACTCGCAGGAACTTAGAATAGTTCGTTCACCCTCGGGCTCGGAACGATCAACCAAAATCCAGCAGGTCAGATTCTCGCGAGTTAATCGTTGATTGTAGAGATGATCTTCACGGGCAATATACGAGTCGATATCCAAGGGACCCTTCCAGGCTACACTATTGAGCTTGATGGACTCGATGCGTTCCTTGGGAGTGGCAGGGACAAGCACCAAATCGGGTGAATCCCCATCAGGGAGAGATGGAACGTTTGCGGCAATCATGATGGAATCAAGCTAGTACTATCACGCAGATGTAGACGTCAAGGTTGAAGAAAAAGTCTTCTCCACAAATTGTTCAAAGCGTGTGGGGGGCAAATTGACACCCGTGGAACAGAGTGTCGAGTTCACAAAGAGAGAGCTAGAGAGTGTATGAGACTATTGAATATGAGAAATGGTACGACGTAAACCAATGTATTGGTAGTCAGCAGGGAAGTAGTAGACTCTTTAAGACCAACAGGACTCAGACATGAAGAGTTGATAAGAAGGGGAGATAGAGAAGAGAAGAAGAAATCCGGGGTTCGAATGACGAGGGCTTGTCAAAAGTGGATTCCGCCTTTGGGTCCAACCACGGAAGTACTGTAGTTATATACCTCTACCTATATATACCTAGATAACTCTCACTAACTAATAGTGTTAGTATAGTGTTTGGATAACAGCGTTGCACCAGACTCATTCACTCCCCTCTCCCCGCTCCAATGGCTTCATGCAGATCGTGATCCAGACCGGAGAGACCTGCTTTCCACGGCGACAAGCGGAATTGTCGAGTATTTTTCTTTGTCAAACAAACCGAGGGGAAGCGATGACAAGCGGCTCTCTCGACTCGACTGGCAGTTAGAGGTTGAGGCCCGGTTGCACCTGCCGTTGACGTAAACATGCGGGTCACCTGGTAGGGCACGGTGGGTCACAGGACTGCGGAGGTACAGCCAGTATACTATCGTACTCAATGCATTCCGTATATTCAAGGTTTTAAATAGTAGATAGAATAAGATAAGTCATCTGTATGATGACGATATAATTGTGATTATCATGATCATATCATATTCCTTAAGAGTGGGATATACTCTAGGGCAGTCTGACTGATCGGGAATGATATAGTTGAGAATAGTGGAGTCCCATTCTATGTAACTCATTGACAATTGATAAGTTAGATTGATGACCCAGTTGATAACCAGGTTGAAATTCAAACCAGATTATTATTATGTAGTGCTTGACAAAAATCAACAAAGTCACTGCCATGCGGAAGAGTGCGGAGAATACGCCAACACCTTCGTTTGATGTTTGATCTGGTCCTAGAAAGCATTACTACTGAGTAGGTAGCAATTCTATATTATATGATCCCTAAGATTGGAAACATCTTACTATACTTTTCAAACCTCATTCAGGAATATTCAAATTACCCAATCCTTCATCTCGCATTAGTCGGCAGCCTCCGGGCCCCCATAGACACTCTTATAGTACACCATTGTATTAACAGCAACAGCAGCAGCTCTCATCGTCACCTTTCTTACTATCAGACCAACAGCATCCCCAATCATCACAACAATCACCACAGCAGTCACCACAGCAGTCACCGCAACATCCATCTTCATTATTGCCACCATTCCCACCCCCGCTAGTATTCTGAACCGGCTGAAATGCATCTTGTGGACTATAGTATCCATCTGGGTTATTGTCCTGGGGCCAGTATTGTTCGTTATTATTCTCATAACGCCCATCTTGATCAGATCCATCTGTAGAGTCCCGATCTGCAGGTCCTTGCTCTTCGTTTCTAATGATCTGCTCCTGCGTATATCGCTCCTCGCGATATTCCTCATAGATCACAGCACCACCAACACCGATTGCTGCACCGACTGCAGCACCAGCCACAATTTTCTTGCCATTACCATTACCACCTCCACCAACATGGCCTCCACCAACATGGCCTCCACCACCAGGGTGACCTCTATGTGGTTGATACTGTTGCTGGTGTTTCAGGGCCTGTAGTTCATGGTTCATGTGGGCATTCTGTTTTTGCATCATCGCGTTCTGCTTGGCCATTTCTTTGTGATTTGCTGCGCTTTGTTGCGCCATTTGCTTCTGTGCCTGGACATTTTGTTTTGCGAATTGTTTCTGCTGTGCGATGTTCTGGCGATGCTGATCTGCGGATTGGCGCTGGAGTGCTGCAGAATGCTGGTTTAATTGGGCACCATGGTGGGCGATCTGTCCGCGTTGAACATTCTGTTGATGTTGGAGGTGAGCGACTTGTGGATTGATCTTGTTGGGTGGATATGGGTGATGGTGCTGGTTCTGTGGCATATATTGCATTTGAGGTGCTGAGCGTGGTTGGTTTGGGCGTGTATGTGCAGGGGCAGGGTGCTGTGGACCTCTGCCTCTATTGCTGGGAGCTGGTTTTCGGTTGTGTTGTGGCATAGTGTATGAAGAAACGGGCTCGGAGAAGAAGAAGAAGAAGATAGATGATAGAGAGGTAAATGATTAGATAGGTTGCTTGGTTATTTGGAGTTGAGACCAACTTGGACTTGATAACTCGAGCGGTAACTTGATGGCATTTATACTAGGTGTTGCTCAGTGATCTGGCCAACATGAGCCACATCTTAAAGCGAAAGCATCAATCGTCGACTGATCTCTCCACGAGTCATTGCATCGGCATTCCCACCTCATTTGGAAGCCCAGAGCCTCATCAACCGCAGTTTGCATGTGTGCTGCAGTACTGCCAACACGCTGGGCACAGATGGGACCAAAATAGAAGATTATGCAAGTTTATAGGCCGCTGTTCTGCACAGATAAGCCATTTGATGTCTCTCTGGGATCCAGCCAGGGACAATGTACCGAATAATGAGAGTGAATGCAAGCCTCTTCATGCTAGCTCACAAAGATGAGTCCACGAAGAGGCTAATGCTTATTTTCGAATGATTCAAGACATATTTCGAGTAGTATTGCCGACAATTCGGCTTTTCGTATTCAGCTGAGCTTTTACTCAGTTAATAACCCCAGTTTGGCCCCCCGAATACGAGCGCCACATGTCTTTCCTCTAAATTTGCTGGGGATAGGCGCCTCAGTATTCAATCCAAGCTCCCAAAAACATGAAGCGAAAGCAATTGTGTCCGGATATTTCGTAGATATCATTGCATCTGTAAAAGGAATATCTCTCTACTGCTACTTCCATTGGTACCTACCAAACTTGAGAATCGGTGGAATATATCAGCAAACGAATACTTGAATCATGATATCTTTAGGGAACAGTCCGCTGCATGTCAGCAACAACTTTATGCAGGCGACCGTAATCAGACGCTAATATCAGCCACTGGTCTAGAACATACTGCATTTCATTTAGACAAGTGAGTCCGATTTCCAACTTTCAGTGCCTCGAGTGAGCTGAACCTGATTTTTGCATGATCATAAAGCCCTTTATTCGAGGGAACAACTGGTAGATGGCTCTAAGAATTTCAGCCTTGACTACGAGTGCTTCTATTACATCCAATCTCCATCATTACCCGTATTATAATGGTTGAAACATGCATTTGCTCAAAGCGGATAGGATGTAGCCATAATCAAAATGTGAGAATTCTGTCGCCACAAATTAGTACATTTCTGCAGGTATTTCCGAATCATTGAGCTTATAATCAAGGCCTGTGTAAAGATCCATATACTTACTGCTAGTAGCTACGGACGTTGGTAATCCAATAAGTCTGTATTTCTGCTCGTTTCAATATAGCTGGTTACCTTATTCTTACCAAATATCGCCTCTTGTTGATGTATCATCAACTTCTCAAAAACTTGCTCCTTTAGACATAGTCGAACGATGAAAGCCAGGTATAAGTTTCAAATTCTATCAACATGCTCAATGTATGAATATTCACTTGATATGTAGGTAGACACTTGTAGAGCTCTCCCACTAGAATGTATGTGCCACGTTATCACGATCATCTCACGAGGTGTACATGCATCTCCTGCGATGTCGTGAGAGATTGTCTCTACCGAGCCAATGAAATGCAGGGACAGTGCCCTGGACGCTTTCACAGCCTAAGCCAAAGGTTGATATAAAAGGCTAAGAAATTGACACAGAAGCTGATGTGGACTTGTGTCTATCTGAAATGTCCTTGACTGAAGTATTTATTTTGATTACGCGACGCCGCGATTCCAACGATATACGCGTACAAAATGACGTTTCGAACTACTGTAAAGATGACAATTAGATACCTAAATCAAATTCACTGGCAGACAATCATGTACTATGCCGTAAAAAAGGGTCTCATTACGTATTCGCACACTGCGAGTGGCTATGATACTTACACGGCAGTGTCCAAGAACCTATTTCAATCAGCCAGGTACAAAGACAGCAGATTCAAATCGGTAGAGAGACCAAAAGAAGCGTGTCAATAATGGAAAAGAGAAAGGTCGAATGAAAGACAGCCTGAAGAGATGCAAGAGTATTACGACATAATAATCAAAGACAGAACACGCGAATCAATATGTTGCCAAACGATCCATGAGCCCATGACGAATGCGACAAGAAGTAAGACAAGAAACTTGAATACCAAAATCATAAGAGTGTGAAGGGGTTCCAGAGACAAGACGGTATTGGGAGCTAGGTGACTAGGTAGTTGAATTGGCTAGAAAAAAAAATGAGAATCATGTAGTTGAGAGAGATTCGACAAAGGAGACGAATGGAATACATCAAAAAAATGAAATGGTATGAAAAATAATGAGAAAGGCCGAACCGCAGATAAAAAAAGATCAGCATGTAGAGTCGACATTCGGGGATTCAGCACACGATGCAAGATGGGAAACGAGCTGAGTCGAAGAAGAAAAGACCAGAAATCAAAGAAGGAGGAGAGGAATTTGAGAAGGAATGTCGTGACGAATGAAGGATAAAAGAAGAGCAGAGGGTTTGTAGGGGAATGGTTGAAAGGATGAGTGAAAAGGAAAGATATGAACCTGATCTATGTAAGTATTGAAAGAAAATGAAAACGAGAAAAAAAAATGCCATGCGAGTCCCAAATATCGTCCGCTCCCCGTTTTATATATTTGCGCCACTTTCTTTGCGGACGACAATTCCTAGTTTCCTCGTCCATCATGTATGTTCGATCATTGGTCACGCTAAATCAAGAATGAGACTGAATGGGAGTGGGCAGATAACAAACGAACAACAATTTCCACGGGGTTGACACAAATATATCCCAATAAGGAAGTATCGTTCAGGGTGGTTGCTCTGAATCCACCGGTTCGTTAAATTTCTGCCGCGCCTCTTCCACCCACAGCTCCAACCGTAATTCCCCAGCCTCCACACGTCGTACCGGTACTGTTTTGGCGCGACCATTTGAGACTGGAGGGGGTGGCCGCTGTGGCTCACCATTTCGTACTTTCGAGACGGAGAAAGGGGCGGTACAGGATCGAAGGTGTACTTTGCCGGGTTCGGCCACAATCCATGTTTGTTCTTCGTTGGTAGTTCCGGCGGGGGGTAACGCATCCTCCCGCACTTCAATGCAGACAGTAAAACTGAATTCGTCATCGCGCGGGAGCGGGGTCAGTCGCGCACATGCGGACGCAAGTCGAGCTAGACAGGCTCGGAATTGTGACTCGAGGTCAACTGAAGTCGGAGCGGGGCCCCGGTCGGAGACGGGGGCACCTGGATTGGATGAATCTCCATTTCTGTCTGCAAATGTGGTGTTCACTTCTCCCGCAGGAGCCCGTGGGAAGCCTGATAAATCAAAGGCATATCGTTCGAGGGGCTGATTTGTGCGAAGAGAAGAAATAATGATACTGACTGCGGTGATTGTGCCTTTTAAGATCTCTGTTCCAACCGCGATTGATGCATCATTAATATAGTCACACACTTTAGGGTGACGAGATTGTCGGACGGGATAGTTGTATGCCCGCACAGGAAGGAAAGTCGCGCGCGGATAGACGGAGCGCAGGAAGAGTATTTGGTGGACAGACACGGTAAGGAAATTGGTGAATGACGCCGCCAGCGCCGACTGGTTGGTGGGCAGCGATCTGGTAGCAGGGACCGGGGCGGCGAAGGTGGTCATGGTGGTGGTACTACTGGTCTCACTGGCAATCGGCATTGCCGTTGAACGATCCGGAGTCGGCTCCACGGTAAGGGTGATCTTGACGAAGTCTCGAAGAATCTGAATGATGTTCCACCCTGAAGCTAATCATCGCTCTGCCTTTCTAAAATCTTCGGTCAATGAGAGAGTCCTTTGATGGAAGTAGTGGGTGAAAATATGTTGTTGGTGGGTGTTGTGATTTTTCCCAGATGGGAGAACTGAGGGTCGGATTATCAAGGATTTTTTTTCCCGCCGGTCCTCGGCCAACAACACATTGAATCGGAGAGAATGTGCGAATGAACAAAACGGTCGGAAAATTGGTAGAAGAGGTATGAAAAGTGTAGTCAACCCACAAAAGGTGATTATTGGTGGTTAAAAGAAGGTGAAAGGGAAGGGGGGGGTTGGTTGGTTGGTTGGTTGGTGGATTGATGATTGGTAGTGGATTGGTGGGAGGGGAGGGAGGGGGTTTTGAGGAAATCCGAGCAACGTACGCTTGGGTGGACAAAACGACAAGATGCAAAGCCTCAGAGCATGAGGAAGAGAATCCGGTGAGAACCTGAGCGCCGATCCCAAAATCGAAAGAAAAGAAAGGTAACTTTTTTTTTGGAGAAGTGATGTACCCAGGCGAAGAGGGGAGGGCGAGGAGGGGCTTAAAGCGAAAGTGAACGACGAGGGGCTCGAGAGGGGCGGGGGGGCTTCAAGTGAAACGGCTAAAAAAGGCTCAGGGGCCTGTCGAAGGACAGCGAAAGTCGAACCTGACGGAAAGAAAAGATGAAGTCGATGGTGGTTCACGATGTACCCCGTGTGGCTCACTCGAGGGGAAAAGCAGGAGTGGAAGGCAGACGGTCAGTGGAAGTCACGCTGTCCGTCACGTGGTTGCGTCATTCTAGAGAAACATCGACACACTTTTACATACACTTAATACTTGATGAATGAATTTGATTAATTGATAGTATTTATTTAAATATATAGATCGAATGTTCGGTTTATTTTAAAATATGTTGCGATCACATATACAGTATATTCGTTCATTAGCATGGCTGCAGAGCTTTATAATATGGTCGTAATGTCGGTGGATGAGACAATCCCCAATAATACAAGGCATTGATTTATAGAGTCCACTACTCGTTGCTACCATTTACCTTATTCTGTATGATGGGAAATTTTGTGTGTCCTCTTTTTTGCTTTTTACTTTTACTCTTCTTTTCGGATTTTCTTCTTTTTTTCTTCTTCGTTTCTTTTCCCCACTAAACGGGTTAGTGAGGTGGGTGTAATGAATAAAATACACTCAAGGAGGGGGGATCATCATGGCCAAGCGAAAAAAAAAAAAAAAAAAAAAAAAAAAAAAAAAAAAAAAGAAAA
>Ga0102593_1000918_pt1 | contig 36269 bp, 41 predicted proteins | sample AraplaCol_mMS_r2_2_FD_76862 | JGI IMG/M metagenome (GOLD analysis project Ga0102593, IMG submission 76862) | Arabidopsis root microbial communities from North Carolina, USA - plate scrape MF_Col_mMS_r2 (SPADES assembly) (version 2) | ecosystem: Host-associated > Plants > Roots > Endosphere...
GAAGGCATCCGCTTCAATCTGCACAACAATAAGTGGGGAACCAATTTCCCCATGTGGTGCGAGGGCGATATCGTCGCCCGCTTCCGGATCACCGAATCCACCGGATACTGAAGTCTACAAAGTGAGAAACTGGTCCGGGGCCGGTCGGAAAAAGGGCCGCATGCCATTGATATAGCCGCTCCGTCGTCAGTGGTTCCGAGCAATCGATTGTGGCACCGCTATCCTCCTATGTCATCGGCAAGGCACTGGCGGCCGAGGACTTGGCACACGACTTCGCCAGTCGACGGCTTTCCCAAGTCTAGGGACTGTGATACAAATCCTCGGATAATAGAGTCTATGTTCCGAGGTTTTGTATCAATGCTGGCTTCCATCACGCAACGCCAAATCGCCCGAACCGTGCTCGCTGAATGCGGGATAGCACGCCTCGCGGAACTGCGGAATGCAGGCGTGACGGCGGCTACCATGAGCCGAATGGAACGGGATGGTGAGGTCGTGCGGCTTGCCCGCGGTCTTTATCAGCTTCCCGATGCGGAACTCGATGCCAACCACAGTCTGGCGGAGATTGCCAAACGCGCCCCGAAAGCCGTTGTCTGCCTTGTTTCGGCCCTCGCTTTCCACGGATTGACGGATCAACTTCCGAGACAAATCTGGCTTGCCATAGGCCGCAAAGACTGGGCTCCGCAATCGGACGGCCCTGCTGTGCGCATCGTGCGTTTCACAGACAGCCTTCTCAACGAAAGCGTCGAGACCCATGTCGTTGAAGGCGTTCAGGTGAAGATTTTTGGAATCGCCAAAACGATTGCCGATTGCTTTCGCTATCGCAACAAGATTGGCCTATCCGTAGCGATAGAGGGACTGCAGGAGACGCTGCGGCAACGAAGGGCTACTCCTGGCGAAATCGCTGACCAAGCCGAGCGTGGTGGCGTTGGGACTGTAATCCGTCCGTATATCGAGGCACTGACCGCAAATGGCTAAGGAAATCAGAAACGTCAGCGCCTCGGTCCGCGCCCGCCTGCTGCAACTCGGCAAGGCAAGCGGGCAGAGCTTTGATCTGGTTTTGACGCGTTTCGCCCTTGAACGATTATTGTTTCGGATCAGCCAGTCGCCCCACGCCGGTCGCTTTGTGCTGAAGGGTGCAATGCTGATGATGAGTTGGTTTGACGATCCCCACCGCGGTACGCGCGATCTGGACCTTTTGGGCTTTGGCAATCCCGAACCAGACCCGATGCTGGCGACCTTTCGGGAGATTCTGGAGCACCCGGCTGACGATGGCGTCACGTTCGACGCCAAAACGTTACGTGTGGATCGCATTCGCGAGGGACTGGAGTATGGTGGGCTCAGGGTGCGGGTGGTCGCTTCGATCAGCGGAGCCCGGATCACCCTGACGATCGACATCGGGTTTGGCGATGCGCTTGAGCCTGGGGCGGAGATGTTAGATTATCCTTCCATGCTCGGTTTTCCGATGCCCAGGCTCCGAGCCTATGCTCGGGAGACCGTTATAGCCGAGAAGTTCCAGGCGATGGTCATGCTGGGGCGTGCAAACAGTCGGATGAAGGACTTCTACGATATCTGGGTTCTCAGCAGGTCATTCGATTTCACCGATGACAGATTGGCGCGTGCAATCGCAGCGACGTTCGAGCGGCGCGAAACTCCAATCCCGACCGAGCTGGACGCCCTGACGGACGCCTTTGCCAAGGACGAGCAAAAGCAGCGGCAATGGCACGCTTTCGTTGAGAGCGTTGCACACGATCCTGGCGATCTGACGGGCGTCCTCACGGAGATTGCCACGTTCCTGATACCGCATGCTGTTGCGGCTGCGAAGCTGGGCAAGTGAGCGGTTTGGTCGCCACCGCCGGCTGCGGAGCGATTGCAAGTCGATTGCGTCGACGAAGTAAATCCGTGTCGTCGGTTCGTATCCACCTCAGCGAGTTCCGGGATCGGCCAGCCGGAACGATCCGCATCACTTCGGTGGAGCATGCCGCGAAAACGATCATTCGGCCAACACCTGTTCAAGCGGCATGTAAGCCCAGCCCTGGCCAACCCGCGAGCCAGGAGACCTGCCATCTTGAACGAAGAGCAATGGCGGGGCTGAACTTCACCCTCGCCAGCAAGGGCGTGTTCGTCTCAGGACGATGGAACTCGACCCGGACTATAGTCCGCGCCTCCTCGGTGCTCGCACCGCAAGCTGACTCGTGAGTGACGAGCAATTGCAGGGGTGGAAGGTTCACATCGCTTCAAGACCCTTATTGGACAAACATCGCGTCAAAGTTCGCCTCGGGTTAAGTCCTTCAAAACCTATTTCCATGCGGAGAGATTTTTCCAGTTCTGGGGAAAGCCCATGGCATTTTCATCTGCGAGCGCGCAGGAATCCATCAATTCTAAGAGATGCTGACGCCATTGATTTTCGGGCGCTACGATACCCATTAGATAACCGAGGACTGCCACCGTATTATATAGACGGCCGTGAACATTCTGATTCATAGCCAGCTTCAGGCTGGCAGGGGACTTTGGCACGGTCATCTTCACAGTGATCTGCTTGTTCCAAAGGCGGCCGTGATGTGCACAGATGTTGCGAACGTAAGTAAGATGATGAGCGAGCGAAACCAAAACCGTTTCGTCAAGTCCGTATGTTTTCGCAATAGCTTGACGGTCGGGGCGGCTTTTCAAATTGCTGTACCACATCGAGAGCTGACCCAATGAAATAACCTCTGCCGTCATCCATATAGGGGGATGCTCCGGATCATCGTATTTGCTTCTGTAATGAACGATGAAGGTGTCTTTTGATCTGTTGAGATCTTCAATCAGCTTGGCGAACGCTTGAGCGTACCGATCGGCGCGGTTGTAAAGCGCTGGTACAAGGTAGCCGTGTGGCCCATATTTCATCGCGAGATGATGCGCCCAACTCCCCCGCAGGGAAACTTCAACTCTTTCGATGGCATCCATTACGAGCAATCGGAGCCGCCTGTCGAATACGTATAGGTCCAGCACATCGTCGAAGGTGGTTCCATTTTTGAATGTATGTTCGCCATTTGGCGGCGCCGCGTCTTCGAACGGAAGCCAGTAGGCACGCAAGCGGTAGTAGCTTATATGCTGCAGGCAATGAGCGGTATGGGCGCGATCGGGAACTGCCATTCCCCTCGCTTCAAGCAGCGCAATTTGGTCAGCGATGGATACGGATGGTTTTTCGAACTTCATGCCATTTCATAGGCGGATTCGAAGTTCCAGAAAAGAAAAACCCGCCGGGGTGCGCAGTTCCGAAACCGAAGTTCCGTCCGAGGCGTGGCGGGTGTTGTTGAGTTAGGATATGGCTCAATCTCGTTAAGAAAGCAACAAGGGAAGGGTAAAAAATGTACCCGCATCCGCGTTTTTGACGGGAACCCCTTGATCCGGAATCAAGATTTGTTTTTGGATATACGGCGCTCGTTCGGGCCGGAGACGTTTGGGTTTGATGGGCCTTGGTTCAGATCCCTTCAAGGCGGCTATCCTGGATATTGCTCACATTCAATAGCATCCTATATGTAGGTGTGTTCCTACATGGCGGCATTCTATGAGCATCACAAGTTTGTCTAGCCGGGAGTTGAACCGTGACGTGAGTAAGGCAAAGAAGGCTGCCAAAAAAGGACCTGTGGTTATTACAGATCGCGGGAAGCCGTCACATGTGTTGATGACCTACAGCGAATTCGTGCGCCTGACCGGCAAGCGCCGGAAACTCGTCGATGCTCTTTCAATGCCTGGTTTGTCGACAATCGAATTGGATCCGCCGAGAGCCGAAATTGCACCTCGCGAGGTCGATCTGTCTTGAAGTACCTGCTGGATACAAACGTCGCCTCCGAGTTGCGCAAAGTTGGAGACGGTAAAGCAGACGCCAATGTGACAAAGTGGGTCGGGGCGCAAGATTCCAATGACTTGTTCATTTCCGGATTACGATCCTGGAAATTGAGCGCGGGATATTAACCATCCAACGTCGCGACGCCGCCAAGGGCTCTCGCTTGCGAGGATGGATGGATAGTCGTGTTCGTCCTGAATTCGCCGAGCGAGTTCTGCCAATCGATGACGCGATAGCGACGCGTTGTGCCCACTTACATATTCCAGACCGCCGCAACGATCGCCGCTACCGCGCTGGTTCACGGTTTAACTGTAGTCACGCGTAATGTTCAGGATTTCGATGATACGGGCGTGATCGTCATCGACCCGTGGCAAGACTGAACTCGGCGCGGGCACCCGCTAGGGATGTCCTTTTAATTCCTTAGATCACCCCAGAGTTTTTTGTGATCGCCAGAGGCTGGATAGCCCCGCAGGCGCGATCCGGCCGATAGAACGCCAAGCACCTTTGAATTCGTCGATTTCGGTGATCAGCGACAGGATTTCGGGCGTGATCCGCACGGTCGCCGTGTTTAGAAATTCCATATTCCCATCCAATTCTTGGGACACTGTCATGCACTATTTATCCATCCGTTTCCATCCAATTTCCACGAGATAGTTTGTCAGGTCTGTCAGTTGATCGCGAGCTAGATGACTGCCCAGACTTCACTCTAGCGGATTCAGACTTTTGCAGCGAGAGGACGACAGCTATCAGAAATTCGAGACAGTTCTCCTATGTCATTGGCAAGGCACTGGCGGCCGAGGACGAGGACTGGGATTTCTAAGCCTCTGACGTCTCTAAGAGTTCGGATGAGATCGACGCGAAACAACAGTGGGACGTAGGTTCGACCCCGCTCTAGACCAGGCGAGTCGTGCCCGCGATATATGGCCGGCGTTGTTGACGCGGCTCGCGTTGCTTGTGGGGGGTACCTCTGCTCGATCGAAACCGTCATGATGGCCGCGCCACTGAAGTTCACGGGTTCAGCCCCGCGCAGCGCGCCGTGTTGAGTACATGCGTTTCCATTTCAAGGCGGGCGCGTGCCGCATCATTGTCGCTAAGAGCCGCAATGATGCGGCGATGCTCGGCGATCGAGGCCTGCATGCGCGCGGGCTCTGTGATCGGAATCGGTTGGCGCTGCGTTTCCGTCAGCTGCTCGCGCACGACTTGGTAAAGCGCCCGCAGCATGGCATTGCTGCAGGCAGACGCAATGATGCCGTGGAATTCGAGATCGGCTTCGACATTGGCCAGCAGATCCTGTTTGGCCCAGCAATCCTCCATCTGCTTCGTTGCCGCTTCCATCGCCTGCAGCTGATTGCCGGTGAGGCGTCCGGCGGCGAGTGCGGCGATATTGCCCTCAAGCATGATGCGCGTCTGGAAGACGTCGAAGACCGAATAGGTGTCGGAGTAGCGCCAGGGTGCCATATTGCTTCCCGGGGCGCCAGGGTCGGCAACAAAGGTGCCTCGGCCGGCTTCGGTTTTGATCAAGCCCAGAGTTTCGAGAGTCAGCAGCGCTTCGCGTAGCGAGGCCCGGCTGATGCCGAGCTTCAGGGAAAAATCACGCTGCGACGGAATCTTCTGACCGGCGGCGAGTTCGCCGCTCTGGATCATGTCCTGTATCAGTCGGGCCGCCGATTGCGGCACCAAAGTCCTGTTCAGCATTCTTGCGCTTCTCCGACATCTGATCGGCGCGTCTGGTTCGCCCCGTACATTTAAATCCATCACGCGCTTGCAAATGACAAGATACCATGATTGATTTGGCCTGACTGGTCAGACCGGTTAGACCATTAGCAAAAATACGCGCCATAAAACAAGGGGAACCTAGATGCGTCATTTTTCCTTTCTGAAGACTGCGGTGATTTCGGGCGTTCTCGCCTTCGCCAGCCATGCATCCCTTGCCGCCGATCTTTCCGTCGGCGCCAATATCGGCAATGTGCCATGGGAATTCCAGGACGAAACCGGCAAGACCGTCGGCTTTGAAGTCGATCTCATCACCGAAATTGCCAAGCGCCTCAATAAGTCCGTCGAATTCGTCAACATCCCGTTCAACGGCCTCTTTTCTGCCGTCCAGTCGGGCCGAATCAACATGGCCGTCTCGTCGATCACCATCACCGAGAAGCGCCTGGAATCGGTTAGCTTTGCCCAGCCCTACTATGACAGCGACCAGTCGCTTACTGTCATGGCTACCGCCGGCATCAAGGATCTCTCGGGCATGAGCGGCAAGGTGGTTGGCGTCGACACGGGTTCGACTGGCGACGTGTGGGCAACCACCAACACCGCCAAATACAGCCTCGGCGAAATCCGCCGCTTCGAAGGCCTGCAACCGGCCATGCTCGATCTCGCTGCCGGCCGCATCGACGGCTATATCAGCGATATTCCGGCGCTGCAGTATTACGTAAAGGACAAGCCGACAATCAAGGTCGTCGAGCGTATCCCGACCGGCGAAAAATACTCGATCATGTTCAACAAGGGCGACCCGTTGGCCAAGCAGGTCAACGACGTGATTACGACACTGAAGGGCGAGGGCTTCATCGCCAAGCTGCACGAAACCTGGTTCGGCGCGAAGGCCGAGGATACGACCTCTACAATCAGGGTCGCCGACATGCCTGCTGCTAAGTAAGGCCGGATGGTTCAGGCCACGGATGGCGGCTTGTCCGCCATCCGCCCCACAACGACCGACCGGTGCCTAAATGGATATCTTTACGACCTTTTTTAATCTGGCGGTGCTGGAGCGCTCTTTTCCGCTGCTCCTCTCCGGCCTCTGGATCACCCTCGAACTTGGCGTCGTCAGCATCGTTGGCGGCCTGGCGGGTGGGTTGATCCTCGCGCTCCTGCGCCTCTATGGCGCGACGTTTCTCCAAGCGCTTGCCAAGATCTATATCGACATCTTCCGCTCAATTCCGCTGCTAGTGCTGCTCATCGTGATCTACTATGCCTTGCCTTTCGTCGGCATCCGGCTCTCGCCGTTCCTTTCGGCCGCCGCTGCCTTGACGATCGTTTCGACGGCTTACACGGCGGAGATCTTTCGCGCCGGCATCGAAGCCATTCCGCGCGGCCAGTTCGAGGCCTCGGAAGCGCTCGGACTTTCCTATCGTCACATGATGGTGGAAATCATTCTGCCGCAGGCGATCAAGATCGTCATTCCGCCGCTGACGAACAACTGCATCAACGTGATGAAGGATACGGCGCTGGCGTCCGTTGTCGCCATGCCCGATTTGCTGAAGCAGGCAACGCAGGCGCAGGCATTGATGGCAAATCCCTCGCCGCTCATTGGCGCAGCCATCATCTACGTCGCGTTCCTGTGGCCGCTGGTCAGCATCGTTGCCCGTCTCGAAAAACGCTTCAGTGCCGGGAGGCGTCGATGAAAACCATTGTCAATATCCACAACCTCAACAAGTCTTATGGCAATTTCCAGGTCCTTCACGGCATCGATCTGGCAATCGGCGAAGGCGAGGTCGTGTGCGTCATCGGCCCCTCGGGCTCCGGTAAATCGACGCTGATCCGCTGCATCAACCACCTGGAGAGCTTCGCAAACGACAGCCACGTCGAGGTCGATGGCATCAAGGTGGAGCGCGGGCGCAATCTGGCGCAAGTGCGCGCAGAAGTCGGAATGGTGTTCCAGTCCTTCAACCTCTTCCCGCATCTGACGGTCATGAAGAACATCATGATCGCGCCGATGCGGGTACGCGGCACACCGCCTGATGAGGCCGCCCGCAAGGCGCGCGAACTACTTGCCCGCGTCGGTATCACCGAGCAGGCGGAGAAGTATCCCGAACAGCTGTCCGGCGGCCAGCAGCAGCGAGTGGCGATCGCCCGCGCGCTGGCGATGGAGCCGCGCGTACTGCTCTTCGACGAGCCCACCTCGGCGCTCGACCCGGAGATGGTGGGCGAAGTGCTCGACGTCATGCGCACGCTCGCCGGCACCGGCGTCACCATGATCGTGGTTACGCATGAGATGGGCTTTGCCCGTCAGGTCGCCGACCGTGTCATTTTCATGGATGGCGGCCGGATAGTGGAAGCCGGCACACCCGCCGAGATATTCGACAATCCGCGGGAGGAGCGCACGAAGAGCTTCCTGCGCGCCGTTCTCAATCACTGACAATAAAGACCAAGGTTCCGGAGGACCACATGGAGACGCAACGCCCACTCGACATCGACTTTGTCAGGAGCCAGTTCCCGGGGCTTCAGCATGGATGGACGTTTTTCGACAATGCCGGAGGCTCGCAGATCCTGAAGCGCGCGGTCGAGCGCATCAATACGTTCCTCTATGACAAGAACGTCCAGATCGGCGGCAGCTACGACGTGTCGCAGCAGGCGGCGAAGGCGCTGATGGAAAGCCGCGTCGCCGCCACACATCTGGTGAACGCGGCGCGACCGGAAGAAATCATCTTCGGGAGCTCGACCACGGTGCTGCTGCAGAATCTGGCGCGCGCCATGCGCAGCCAGCTTTCGGCCGGCGACGAGATCATAGTTACCATTTCGGACCACGAGTCCAATATCGGGCCTTGGGACGGGCTGCGCGACATGGGCGTCGTCGTCAAGTTCTGGCCGCTCGACACCAAGACCTATGAGCTCGACCTTGCCGATCTCGAACCACTGATGAGCGAGAAGACAAGGCTCGTCTGCGTCACCCATGTCTCCAATATTCTCGGCGCCATCAATCCGATCGCCGATATCGCGGCCATGGTGCATGCGCGCGGCGCGCGTATCTGTGTCGATGCCGTCGCCTATGCGCCGCATCGCGCCGTCGATGTCCGAGCGATGGATGTCGATTATTACGTCTTCAGCTTCTACAAGACTTACGGCCCGCACTACGCGATGATGTACGGCAAATATGATTATCTTCTGGAGCTCGATCCGCTTTATCACTTCTTCTATGGGCGCGACAAGGTTCCGGGAAAGCTGGAGCCGGGCAATCCGAACTACGAGCTCGCCTATTCGGTCACGGGCATCGTCGATTATCTCTGCGAACTCGGCGCAAAATCCGGCGCCTCGGGCTCGCCGCGTCAACTGATCCTTGCGGCCTTCGAGGCGATCACCATTCAGGAAAACGCGCTGACGGATCGGCTGCTAACCTATCTGCGCAGCCGCAACGATTGCCGCATCATCGGCGAGACGGCAAACCGCAATGGCCGGCGTATCCCGACGATCAGCTTCGTCTTCGAGGGGCGCAATTCGGAAGATATCTGCAAGGCCATGGACGCCTATAAGATCGCAATCCGCTTTGGCGATTTCCACGCGCGGCGGCTTGGCGACCATGTTGGCCTGCCGCAGTACAATGGCGCCGTGCGCGTTTCCATGGTGCATTACAACACGGTCGCTGAGGTCGATGGACTGATTGCGGCGCTTGATGAAATCTTGGGGCGCGACAATGCGGGCCTGAACAAGGGGGCTGCCTGATGCATTTCGATACCATCATCAAGAACGGCACAGTCTTCACCGCGAGCGATACGTTTCGTAGCGATGTCGGGATTCGCGATGGAAAGATCGCTGCGCTGGCCGCTGGTCTTGATGATGCCGATGAGATCATCGATGCCACCGGCCTCTATGTCATGCCCGGCGGCATCGACAGCCATGTCCATATCGCCCAACCCTCGGGCGACGGGATCGTCATGGCCGACGATTTCGCGAGCGGTACCCTTTCGGCCGCCTTTGGCGGGAACACGACGATCCTGCCTTTCTGCCTGCAGGAAAAGGGCACGACACTGCGTGAATCGCTGAAGGATTACCATGCCAAGGCCGATGGCCAGTGCCATATCGACGTATCGTTTCATCTGATCCTCAGCGATCCCACGGCCTATGTGCTCGGGCAGGAGCTTCCGGCGCTCGTCGAGGATGGCTATACCTCGCTCAAGGTCTTCATGACCTATGAGAACCTTCGCCTGCGCGACGACCAGATCCTCGATACATTGGACAGCGCCCGCCGCTCCGGCGCGCTCGTCATGGTCCATTGCGAGAATGAAGACGCAATCCGCTATCTGATTGGCAAACATGAGCGGAATGGCGATCTGGCGCCGAAATTCCACGCGCTGAGCAGGCCTGCCGCCGCCGAGCGCGAGGCGACGCATCGGGCGCTTTCGCTTGCCGAAATCGTCGATACGTCGATTGTTATCGTCCATGTCTCGAACCGCCAGGCGATGGAAGAAATCGAGCGGGCCCGCAAGCGCGGCGGCAAGGTCGCGGGCGAAACCTGCCCGCAATATCTGCTGTTGACGGCAGACGATCTCGATGCTGCCGAGCTTGAGGGCGCGAAATTCGTTTGCTCGCCGCCGCCGCGGGACAAGGAAAGCCAGATTGCCTGCTGGGAAGGCCTGCAGAATGGCACGTTCGAACTTTTCTCGTCCGATCATTGCCCCTTCCGTTACGAGGATGAGGGAGGCAAGCTCAACGAGAAGGGCAAGCGGAATTTCCGTTGGATTCCAAACGGCATTCCCGGCGTCGAGACGCGGTTGCCCATTCTGTTTTCGGAAGGGGTGAGCAAAGGCCGGATCGATATCAACCGCTTTGTGGCGCTGTCATCCACCAATCATGCCAAGCAATATGGCCTCTATCCGCAGAAGGGCACGATCGCGATCGGCTCGGATGCCGATATTGCCCTCTGGGATCCGTCGAAGAAGGTGACCATCACCAACGACATCCTGCATCACGGCGCCGATTACACACCCTATGAAGGTCTTGAGGTCCAGGGCTGGCCCGTGCGCGTCATCCTGCGTGGCGCTACGATCGTTGATGGAGAGGCGTTCACCGGCGCTGCGGGTCAGGGTGCCTATCTTCGCCGGGCGAAAGTTGGCGTCGTATCGCGAAATAGATAAATGCGAAAACGCTCTTTGGTTTTGCGTAGCTTGGCGAAGTATGGTGGTTGAAAGCTGGAGAGCGGCTGAGGGTGCTACCGCAGAACCATAGCCCTTTCCCGTTCTCGGCGTTTTCGCGTTTTGGAGGAAGCCGATGCAGGTCTTTGCCTTGGCACGAAAGCGGCCATCGAAGGCGCAACTGTTGTAGAGAAGTCTGCCAAGGGGCATTCATCATCGGCTGGTCGCGTGCAAGGTGGCCCCGGATCGCTTCGGGAGCACCTATTTGCTTGTAGCTACACGGAACGATTGTCGTCATACTACGCTCAACGTCGGTTGAGGAGCAGGGCAGACCATGGACAAGTTAGGCCCGGTAGAGTTTGGACTGATCATAAGCGTTCTCGGCATCACACCAGCTCAAGCGTTTCCGGCAATTAGTCCACCCGGGATCCAATTGCCGCAGCAAACAGAAACCGTGCAATGGCGTCACGGAGGCAGCGGCCCATACGGCGATTACGGTGTAATCGTCGGCGGCGCATTAACACGGCCTCACTACGGTCCCTACCGGGCTACATATTACGGCTCGTTCTACGGGTATCAGCGCCGGCCAGATAGCTCTTATTGGCCGTACCGCGGGTATGAACCGTCAGTCGCCTATGAGGGCGGCGGCCATGTGAGTTGGTGCTATGCGCGCTATCGTACGTACAGGGCATTCGACAATACGTTCCAGCCTTACTACGGCCCCCGTCGCGAATGTGTCGGACCATATCGATGGCGCTAATCGCCTATCTCCTACCGCCAGGTGCCCCTAGTCTACGTTTCGAACGCCCTTCTGACGGATTCGAGCGTCATTGCGGCGATGCCGTTCGCCCCTCTGCGCCCTGTTCGATCCGGAATTCATTGCAGATCGCATTGAGGACTAAGCGTCATTTGCGTAGGTACATTGCTGCGCCCGCCGTTTCGGTGGCGGCCCGAAGCCGCTTGTCTCTAGTCCACAAGGCTGCACGGCATCGAGTTAGCGTCGGTGACCTTCCGCGTTAGACCTCACGTGCCATCGAGAATACCTGCGCGCTAGGATGGCAGGGGCGGCTTCCTGCCGATCGTCGCTGTTTGGGTGGAGCACGTGAAGTTTCCTGGCTGAGCGATAGCCAAGCTTGCCATAGCTCATCAATACAGATAATCATGAGTTATAGAAGGGTGGTCTATAGCTCATGCAATGGAACTGGCAAAACGCCGATTGGCCGAGTTTCAGGTACGACGTTGCAAGCTTGATCCCATTGGAGCAGAAATTTCTGCAATCCGCCGGCGAGGTCATCGGTGCTGTTCGGCATTTCAATGAGGACGACAGTAGTCAGCTTCGTATTGAACTGTTGAGTGACGAGGCGATCAAAACCTCAGAGATCGAGGGAGAGTTTCTCGACCGCGCAAGTGTCCAATCATCACTCCGCCGACAGTTCGGGCTCAACACAGATGACAGACAGGTTCGCCCCCAAGAGCGGGGGGTCGCCGAAATGATGGCGGATGTCTATCGAAACTGGCATCAGCCGCTGGGTCATGAGGAGCTGTTCCATTGGCACTCAATGCTGATGGCCGGAAATCGAAACATTGACACGGTGGGCGCTTACCGCCTGCATGCCGACGCCATGCAGATCGTGTCAGGCCGACTGGACAAGCCGACAATACATTTTGAGGCCCCCCCATCTCGCCAGGTTGCCGCTGAGATGGAGAGCTTCACCGCATGGTTCAATCAATTCGGACCGAGCGGTCAAACACCACTTCAGGCTTTGACGCGCGCAGCGGTCGGCCATCTTTACTTTGAAAGCATACATCCATTTGAAGACGGCAACGGCCGCATTGGGCGCGCGCTCGCCGAAAAGTCCCTGGCTCAAAACATAGGTCAGCCCAGCCTGATCTCACTTGCCTTCACAATCGAGAAAAACAGAAAGGCCTATTATTCCGAGCTTGAGCGCCACCAGCGTACACTCGATATCACTGGCTGGGTCTTTTTTTTCTCAGAAACGATCCTGGCCGCCCAACAGGCGACGCTTGAGCGCATAGATTTTTTCATTCAGAAAACAAAGTTTTACGACCGGTTCAGAGGCCACCTGAACGAGCGGCAAGAAAAGGTAATCGCGCGAATTTTCAAAGAGGGAATAGCGGGTTTTAAGGGAGGCTTAAGCGCGGAGAACTACATTTCGATTACAGCCACATCCCGCGCAACAGCCACACGCGACCTTCAGCAACTCGTAGAGATCGGTGCCCTTACACGCACGGGCGAACGTCGGCATACACGTTACGCGCTGCTGCTGCAGAACTAAATTCGCCGTGTGAGCTTCATCGAAGTCGATATCCTGCCGAACGACGGTTCTATTCCGCTCAAGACCGCTACGCTGAGGAAAATCAGCGTGATATTTCTTCAGCGACAATCTCGGCTCGCAGCTCAACGAGCGCTGCGTTTCTACACCGATGGTCATGAGATGGCCTGTCACACAAGTTGATGCCTCCTTCGACCGCATAGCGGTCAATCGATCGCAGTTCTTCTTACGTGAATTCAAGTTTCTCCAGCGCCTTTGCATTTTCTACGACCTGATCGATCGAACTTGCCCAATGAGTGTCGACGTGACTCACCCAAGTCAGCGACAGTTGGGCCAAGGCTGACCGGGCCTGCCGGCTGTAGCGCTCCGGGAACGTCTCTAAGCTTGGCACATTTGGTACCATCATGGGAAGCTCAAGTCCAAACCGAGCATCCTGCTAAAGGTGAAGGCGACTAGCCCCACGCCTATTAGTGCTAACATGAAGACTGCAGCCATCTTGCCGCCGGTGCGTAGCATAGCTTTCGTTTCCCCCTTCTCCCCCTGATCGTAGTGCCACTTGATGGCGAAGAACATGGCTATGCCTAACGCCAGTAGCTTAAACGTAACGAAGACTATAGGTACCCAATCCATATTGAAGGCTCTCATGTGCATCGTGACGACCAATTGTGTAGCCGAACGCGCAAGCACCCCGGCTACCGGCTTGACACGTCAATGCGTTTTCAATTCGGTCTGCGATTGCTGGTGTCGATATCAACCGCGCTCGGTGTGCGATTGCGTGGCTCCCGTCGAACCTAGTCGGGGTCGATCATTCCCTCTTTTGCTTTGAAGCGGAACCGGCTGCTGATAAGCCGGCTTTTCAACGCCCGAAGGGGCAGAAGACAAGCGAGGAGCACGGGCGGAAAAGCGGCGAAGAGGTGGACCCAGACAGAAGGCGAATAAGCAACCTGGATCCGCCACGCCAGCGCAACACCTGTTACCCATATGAAGCAAATTACAAAGAACGCCAGTCTATCCGCCGGCGCGGCCAAAGAACGATCGGGGCCACAAACTTCGCATTTAGGCTTCACAGTTAGAAAGCCAACATAACGCTGGCTTTGCCCGCACTGGGGACACAGCCCTCGCAATTCAGTTTTGATTGACGACGGCGGAGGCCATTGGTTGGTCATTTTCGTGCGTTCCAAGAATTGATCGGATGTGTCTATGCCCACAGGAGCCGACGTCAGTCGTGCTCGATTTGCGGCTCGGGTGCAGTAGGCCTCACGTAGTCGCGGTCGATTTTTCCTTCCTCTGCCTTGAAGAAGAACTGACTGTTGATCAGCCAGCCCTTCAATGGCCGGAGCGGCAAAAGACATGCCAGCAGTACCAGCGGGAGAGAGGTGAATAGGTGCACCCATATTGAGGGGGAATAGGCAACCTCAATCCAACATGCCACCGCGACGGCCGGCACGCATGTGAAGCAGATCACGAAAAACGCCGGCCCGTCTGCGGGATCGGCGAAGGAGTAGTCGAGGCCGCAAACTTCGCATTTGGGCTTCACAGTCAAAAAGCCGTCAAAAAGATGCCCTTGCCCGCACTGGGGACACAATCCGCGCAGTCCCGTTTGAATGGGTGGCAGTGGAGGCCATTCCATCGTCATCGCGTTACACTTCCAGAATTGATTGAATTAATGTATGCATACAATAATCCAATCAACTCCTACAGTTTACAATTTGTCGCAGCTGTCAGCGCGTACCTGAACGTGATTGACCGGTTCATTTTTAAGCCTGAACACCGCCGCACCCTCGACGCATCTGGGAGCTGCCACGCGATCACCACTCCAACACACCATCATTTCTGTTATTATGGCTCCGAATATCTGGGCCATTCATCCCGGCCCAAGCTCCTTGACAATCAGGAGAAATATATGGAGTTTATATGGATACAATGTGGTTCCATTGAATGGTAATCGATGACTGCGGCATCTTGGACACCTCACCTTGGCACCCGCGAGGGACCCATTTATCTATCGATTGCGGATGCCTTGGCCGAGGACATCGCAAGTGGTCGATTGGCCGAAGGGGTGCAACTTCCAACGCAGCGCAAACTCGCTGACGACCTCGGCATCGACTTCACCACAGTTAGCCGAGCCTACTCGGAGGCCCGCAGCCGTGGCCTGATTGAAGGCAAGGTGGGTCAAGGGACATACGTGCGATCAAAGCGTGGCGCGCGACCTTCACAGCAGCCCTCTGGCGTCGTCGACATGAGCATGAACCTGCCGCCGCGGTTTTTCGTTCCCGTCCTGGAACAGAGAATGTGGGATGGGGCGAAAGAGCTTCAGGAACAGGGCTTGGACCTCCTGCTAAGGTATCAGGAACCCGGCGGCATCATGGAGGATCGTATCGTCGGCGCGTCTTGGCTTTCAAGGCGGCTTCCGGGGATATCGCCTGATCGTGTGGTAGTCGCCTCAGGCGCGCAGGGAGCGCTTCACGCCATTCTCAGCGTCCTGACAGAGCCCGGCGATGTCGTCTGCGCGGAAGAACTCACGTACCCCGGATTCCGCTCGATCGCATCCCATCTCAGGCTCAAATTGGCACCGGTTGCAATGGACGATCACGGGCTTATTCCGGACGCCTTTGCGCAGGTATGCAGGGAGGCGAAGCCGAAAGCGCTCTATTGTATGCCAACGCTTCACAATCCGACTACACGGACACTGCCCGTTCATCGAAGGCACGATCTCGTAAATGTTGCGCGGACATATGGCGTGCCGATTATCGAGGACGACGCGTATAGCGCCCTTGTCCCGGCCCCGCAACTGCCACTCGCAGCACTGCTGCCCGAGGCGGTCTATCATGTGGCGAGCTTATCCAAATGCCTGTCTCCCGCCCTTCGAGTCGCATATGTCGCCGTGCCGGAAGGTCGTACGCAGCGGGTGGCCAACGCGATCCGGGCGTCGGCGTCAATTGTTTCTCCGCTCACGAGTGCTCTCGCGTCTCAATGGATAGAGACGGGAGTAGCGGATGTTGTAAGAGGCGAAATAGTCAAGGAAACAGTGAAGCGCCTGGATGCCGTCAAGGCGCTCCTTCCGTTCGATGTCGAATCCTCTCCGGGCGGCTTCCACGTGTGGCTTAAGGTTCCTGAACCTTGGACGCGAGGCGAACTGGTTTCTAGATTGCGTTCGATAGGGATCGGTATCGTCACCAGCGACGCCTTTGCAATTGCGTCCGCGCCCGAAGCCATACGACTTGCGCTTGGCGCTCCGGGGAACCTGGAGGAACTTACACGTGCCCTCCGGATTTTGGCAGACCTTCTAGCCCAGCAGCCCGCGTTCTCGACGATGGTGGTCTGACCGAAGAATCGCAGGGCCTCGACCATCCTCACCGTCGTCCGCTTAGGCCCCTAGCCGTTTCTCTGCGTAGTTATCGTCGTAGTCGTCGTTTGCGTGGCCGATCTCATGCTTGGCAGCTCGGACCAAGAAGCCTGATCGGGTCAACCCATGGGCTTCGGCGAACGCATCGATTGCCTTTAGGACATCTTCTGGCAGAGTGATATTTACGCGAACCGCTCTTTTGGCTTCCGTCTTGACGCCAACTAGAATTGCAACGCCGTCTTGGTTCGGCGCGTCTGCCATCACCGCCTCCAGTGTGGAGGGTTCGGGAATTGCTTCGCCGTCTTCGGCTAGACCTTCGATGTGTAGGGCTAAGGCTTCTTCGGCCATAGCTCGCGCATCGTCGAGGTCAGTTCCAGCAGTGATCAGGCCAGGAAAATCGGGAAAGGACACGCCGTAATCACTGTCAGCGTCCTTATGGATCAATCCGATATAATTGCGCATGTTCGCTACCTCAGCTTAAGTCCGCCTTCAGTGTTCCGATTGGGATGTCCCTTTTCGGGTGTGGAACAGTGACGCGTCCAGGTTTCCCGGGATGCCTAAACTGGACATGGCTGCCCTTGGTGGCGACCTCGTACCAGCCATCCTTTTGCAAAGCCACAATGATATCACCGCTCTTCATTCCCAGACCATACACACGAATGTGTATTGCGACAACCTCCCTATCCTCAATGAGTGAAGGATGAGGTTCTCGTCCTGGCGAAATCGCTGACCAAGCCGAGCGTGGTGGCGTTGGCACTGTAATCCGTCCGTATATCGAGGCACTGACCGCAAATAGCTAAGGAAATCAGAAACCTCAGCGTTTCGGTCCGCGCCCGCCTGCTGCAACTCGGCAAGGCAAGCGGGCAGCGTTTTGAGCTGATTCTGGCGCGTTTCGCCCTTGAACGGTTATTGTTTCGGTCGCTACCGCCGGCTGTGGAGCGATTGCAAGTCGATTGCGTCGACGAAGTGAATAACGGGGTCGTCGGTTCGTATCCGCTCAAGACCTTTAAGAATGTTGTGACAGACCTAAAGGTCGTTAGGATGAGCGCGTGGGGTCGCACCAATACGTCATCAACACGATAGTGGACTAGTGTCGGGGACGGAGCGTGGATGGCTTCGGCCTGGGCTTCGTCATGGAGGATAGTGTCGCCGACCATCTTGCGAGCGGCAGGCTGGTCCGGGTGCTCGACGACTGGTGCCCGACATTTCCGGGCTATCATCTATACTACCCGAGCAGGTGGCAAACTTCCGCCGCGTTTTCGGTGCTGGTCGAGGCGCTTCGCTACCGCGGTGCATGAGCCTGCAACGCATGGAACTGGAAAGCAAAATGGAACCGGAAACCAGCGACGAGAGTGAGACGACCGTGAGGTCAGCAACAAAGGCAGACATCGATCTCCTTGGCATGTACGGAGCGGAGCTTGTCTCGATCCACCACGGCTGGGATGCGCGACGCTTTATCGCCGGAGGCCCTAGAACTCCGACGGCATATTCGAGCCACCTGAGAGGTCAACTCGACAAGCCGGACGTCCTGGTTCTCGTTGCGGAGATCCATGGAAAGGTTGTCGGATACGCTTATGCGGGTCTTGAGGGATCCGATTATATGGCACTGCGTGGGCCGGCTGGCGCTATCTATGACATCTTCGTCGAGGAGAGCCACCGTCGACGAGGAGCCGGTCGAGCTCTGCTGGCGGCAGTGGTCGGGGAATTGAGAGAGCGAGGGGCGACACAGATCGTCTTGTCGACGGCGCATCGCAACGACGACGGCCAACGTCTCTTCGCCTCCATGGGTTTCGAGCCAACGATGGTGGAAATGACCCTCCAGCTTTGAACTGCGGCCTCGATTGGCAACCGCTTTTGGATCGCCTGATGGGCGCCACCAAGTTGGCGAACCTCGACAAGATTGCAAACCGGCGGTTCCCATCGGATAATTCCGCGGACACGCGGGGGGAACATGAGCAGGGCGAATTACACCGACATTGCCCGCGAGGCGGGAGTAGGCACAGCCACCGTCGAGCGAGTGATGAACGGGCGAGGGGGCGTCAGGCCGGAACTGGTCGAGAAGGTCGTTATTGCCGCGCGCAGTCTGGATTATCCGCGTGTCCTTCCAGATACGCATCGCGGCCTGCTGCGGGTTGACGTTTTGATGGTCCGTCCGGAAACCACGTTTTATCGGCGGCTCTCCAAGGCATTCGAACAGATCGCCCACAGTATTGATCCGCTGGTCGTCGTCCACCGGCGCTTCGTCGAGGAAATGAACCCGCAGGAAATCGCTCGCGCAATCACAGCGGCGGACTACCCGCGAGCTGGGCTTATACTCGCCGTCCCCAACAGCCCGCTGGTCAAGGCGGCGGTGAAAGCTGTGGCAGCGCAGGGTATCCCTATCGTCCATGTGGTTACGCGCGCGTCTGAGGATCAGGTCGAATTTGTCGGAATAGACAACTATGCCGCCGGCCGCACGGCGGCTCATTTCATCTGCCGCATGGTTCGGTCGCAGGGGCAGGTTGTCGCCCTTTGCCACCCTATCTACCAGGTGCATCGCGATCGGATCCGCGGCTTTTCCGAGTACTTCCGTGATCACCCCGGTTCGATCAACTTCGAGTGGCTCGGCTTTACCCGCGACGAGGAACGGTTCAGTGCGGAGACCTTGATCATGGCGATGCAGAAGTATTCGAACCTCGTCGGACTCTATAATGCCGGTGGCGCGAATTCCGCCTTGATCGACGTTCTTCGCCGCAGCGACCGGGGCAGAGACATTCTTTTTGTCGGTCACGAACTGACCGACTACACCCGCACTGCGCTGCGCGACGGCATCATGGACGTGGTGCTGGATCAGGCGCCCGAAGCACAGGCGCAGCGCGCCCTCGACATCGTGCTGCACCGCGTCGGTCTTACGAAAATCGAGCCGGACCGTAACCCCATTCGCTTCATCACGATCACCGCCGAAAGCCTTTGATCTATTTTGATCAATGAAGCCTTCGCAGGTTTCAGTGTCTCCTGCTACTTTCAAGAACGGGAGGAGAGCCGGCGTTTCAAGGGAAACGACACGGATTCAGGCGCTTGGCCGCTCCTTCCCGTAAGAGGATTTGGCGAAGGAGAGCGTCATGGACGACCTGAAATACGGGACGCGGAACAAGCGAGGCGACTGGGCGCCGAACAAGCCGGTCGAGACTGCGCCGCTGTTCGTTTTTCCCCCAAAGCTGTTGGCAATCGCAAAGTGGCTGCCGCATTATTTCTTCCCCTGGAACGTCATCTTCGCGGCTTCTGCCGTCGCCTATTGGGCTTTGATCATTCCGTCGGTCGAGACGCTGCAGACGTTGAGTGTTGGGTGGGCACTTTGGCTCTATGCGGTCAACGCAGTCTGCGTGTTCCTGTTCTACGGAGCCTTCGAGCTTCATCTCTATGTGTTGAAGCGGCAGGAAAACCGCTTCAAGTACAATGGCAAATTCCCGGCTGATCAGAAGAACAACGTCTTCTGGTTTGATCGCCAGAACGTCGACAACATGTTGCGTACATTCCTGTCGGGCGTGACGATCTGGACGGGCATCGAGGTCGTGATGCTCTGGGCTCATGCCAATGGCTATGCGCCGTGGCTGAGCTTTTCGGAAAATCCCTGGACACTGGCGCTTGTCGCGCTCGTTGTTCCTATCATCCATGAGTTCCATTTCTTCTGCATCCACAGGCTCATCCACACGCCGTTCCTCTACAAGTGGGTGCACTCGGTACACCACAATTCGGTGAATCCGTCGCCCTGGTCGTCGCTGTCGATGCATCCGGTGGAACATCTCCTTTACCTCGGGACCGCGTTTTATCACCTCATTCTGCCGTCAAACCCGATCCTGATGCTCTATCAGCTTCACTATGCGGGCTTCGGCGCAATCCCCGGTCATGTGGGCTTTGACAAGGTGGAAGTGGGTGAAGACAAGCTCGTCGACAGCCACGCCTATGCACATTACCTGCACCACAAGTATTTCGAGGTGAACTACGGCGATGCCCTGATCCCGCTCGATAAGTGGTTCGGGACCTGGCATGACGGCTCTGCCGACGGCGAGGCCCGCATGCAGGAACGCTATCGCAAGCGCAAGGAAAGGCTCTCCGCCCGCAAGGCTTCCTCCGAACTGCAGGGAGCCGCCAAATGAGCTGGGTATCCGCATGCAAATTCGAAGACATCGAACAGGAAGGCGCGATCCGCTTTGATCATGAAGGCCGCACCTATGCGATCTACCGCGGACCGGATGACAGCATCTACTGCACGGCCGGTCTCTGCACCCATGAGAAGATCCATCTCGCCGACGGGCTCGTCATGGACTTCGAGGTGGAATGTCCCAAACATTCCGGCGCTTTCGACTATCGGACGGGGGAGGCCATGCGGCTTCCGGCCTGCGAAAACCTCAAGACCTATCCGGCGGAGGTGGTTGATGGAGAGGTTCGTGTGGCCCTCGGTTAGGCCACGCTTCAGCCAATAGCCCATCGGGCTTCCGGAGTGCAATCGGGGTGATCCGGCACCTTACGGAGGATGACATGAAATCAGTTTGCTTGGCGGCCGCTCTGGCCGCCATGATGGGAAGTGGTGCCTTCGCTGAAACGATCGGCGTCTCGATGCAAAGCTTCGACAACAACTTCCAGACGCTTTTGCGTGAAGGCATCACTGCCCGGGCATCGCAGGTCGGTGGTGTCAGCGTGCAGGTGGAAGATGCCCAGACGGACATTTCCAAACAGCTGAACCAGGTCAACAACTTCATAGCCGCCGGTGTCGATGCCATCGTCATGACGTTGACAGACACGTCTGCGGCCCCCGACATCAGCGAAGCCGCGGAGAAAGCCGGCATTCCTCTGGTCTATCTCAACCCTGAACCCGACAATTCCGGCAAGTTGCCGCAAAAACAGGCCTATGTCGGTTCGAAGGAAACGGATTCCGGCAGGCTTGGCGCAGAACGGCATGTTCGCTTCTGAAGGAGAAGGGAAAGGCCAGCGATGCGCGGGTCTACATTCTGTGGGCGATCTGGCTCACCAGGCCTCGCGCGATCGCACCAACTCCTGTTGGCGGCCGGAGATTGCAAGCGTGTCACGATTGCGGACGAGCCGTCCGCCGCTTGGAACCGCACGACCGCAATGGACCTGACGACGAACTGGATCACCGCGGGTAAACCGATCGATGTCGTCTTTGCAAATAACGATGAAATGGCCATCGGCGCCGTTCAGGCGTTGAAGGCAGCAGGCGTCTCTATGGACGATGTGATCGTCATCGGTATCGACGCAACCCAGGATGCCCTTGCCGCAATGGCTGCCGGTGACCTTGATGCGACCGTCTTCCAGAACGCAAAGAGCCAGTCCGCAAGTGCAGTGGATTCTGCAGTCGCACTTGCGCGCGGCAAAGCCATCGACAAGCAGGTCTGGGTGCCCTTCGAACTCGTCACACCGAAGAACATGGCCGACTACACAAACAAGAACTGATCCTTCCGACCGGCGCTTTCATGCGCCGGCCACTTTTCAAGGGGAGAACGCATGAGCGGGATCGTCATTATCGGCGCCGGAGAAGCCGGCACGCGCGCAGCCTTTGCCTTGCGGGAGGCTGAATACGGCGGAGCCATTGCGATGGTCGGCACCGAGCCGAACATGCCTTATGAACGACCGCCTCTCTCCAAACCACTGGACGGGGCCGTGCAGATGAAGGCGATCTGCTCCGCTGAGGCACTGGACGCTGCCGGCATCGAGTATTTCCCCGGCAAATCGGTGTCTTGGATTGATCCGCACGAGCGGCGCGTCGTTTTAAGCGACGGACAGGCGCTGGCTTATGACAAATTGCTTCTTGCAACGGGCGCGCGCCCCAGGCAGTTGTGCTGCCCCGGCGCGGAACGGGCACTTGATTTCCGGACTTTCGCGGACGCGTCCACGATCTTCTCACGCGTGGAGAGCGCCAGAACCGTCGCCATCATTGGTGGCGGACTGATCGGTATGGAGCTTGCAGCGGTGCTGCGCGGCAAGGGGGTTGCTGTCAACATTGTCGAGGCTGCATCAAGGCCGCTCGGTCGCGCTGTGCCGGCACGATTTGCACAAAGCCTGCACGCCCGCCACGTCGAGGAGGGCGCCGGCTTTTATCTCGGACAGGGCGTTGCTGAAGTCAGATCCGATAGCGTCGTGCTGGCTGATGGTAAGCTGGTTCCCGCCGATATTGTTGTTGCCGCAATTGGCGTCGTGCCGAACATTGAACTCGCACAAGCAGCAGGGCTTGCGACGGATAACGGCATTCTGACGGACAGCTTTCTGCGCACGAGTGATCGACATATCTTTGCTGCAGGCGACTGTGCTGCAGTAGCCCAGCCGGGGGGTGGCCATGTCCGGTTCGAAAGCTGGCGCAACGCGCGCAACCAGGCGGAGACTGCCGCCCGCAATATGTGCGGTGCGAACGAGACCTTTGCGGCGATGCCCTGGTTCTGGTCGGATCAGTATGATCTTGGCCTGCAGGTCGCCGGCGTGCCGCAGCCGGGACATCAGATCGTCCTCCGCTCGCTTGACGCGGGTGTGCTTGAATTTTATCTCGAAGCCGGCCGCCTCGTTGCTGCCGCAGGACTTGGCACCGGAAACAGCCTTGCAAAGGAGATCAAGCTGGCGGAGCTATTGATCATGGCCGGTGTCCGTCCAGATCCTGCTGATTTGGAAGACCCGGCGATCAATCTGAAGGCCCTTCTCAAAACTGCGCGGGCTGCGTGATGCAGGAGTTGCTGTTCTTTCAGTCGCTCTGGGCCATGGAGCGCCGTCATACCGACGGCTACGAGCGTAGCCGCGACGAGAACATCGAGATGATTGCGAAAGCCGGCTTCGACGGCATCAGCGCCCACTATACGAAACGATCGGATGTTGTCGGCCTCAATGAGGCGATCCGGGGCAGGGGGCTGAAGATCGAAGGCGTGTGTTTTCCGCGCTCCGTGGAGGACTTGCGCCTGCCGCTGGAGCTCGCGGCAGAATTTCCGGTCACTCATATCAATTTGCAGCCCGACGTGCGCCTGAGAAGAGTGGAGGATTGCCTGCCGCTCCTCGACGGCTGGATGCGACTTGCGCAGGACGCCGGAATTCCCGTTTTCATCGAAACCCATCGCGACCGGATGACGACGGACTTGTACTTCATGCTCGACCTTCTCGATCGGCGACCGGATCTGCCACTCCTTGCCGACCTCTCGCACTTCCTCGTCGCTCGCGAGTTCGCCTTTCCGGTTACGAAGGAAGACGATGCATCCATCCGGCGCATACTTGCCAATGCGCACGCCTTTCACGGCCGAGTCGCCTCGCGTGAACAGGTGCAGATCGAGATCTCCTTCCCGCACCATCGTCCGTGGGTCGATCTCTTCCTGGGTTGGTGGGAGTCTGGTTTTCGCGCGTGGCGTGCGCGCGCTTCGGAAGACGCCAAACTGGTCTTTACCTGTGAGCTGGGACCGAAGCCTTACGCGATAACCGGAAGGGATGGTAACGACACGACCGACCGCTGGGCCGAGTCCCTCCTGCTCCGCAAGATGGTGAATGGTCTTTGGAACGCCACCGCGCAGTAGAGCCGTCGCCAAAGGCAGCTAACTTTACCGCCGCGCCGCTGGCCATCACGTGATCTTCGGTGCGTTTAAAGTTGCTGCTCGTTCATGAGTTGACGGCCTGCTTTCCGGAATGCCCAGGCCGCGGCAAATGTCGCGGCCTGGCTGTCGACAGAGGCGGACAAGGGCCAACCGGGGTCTGTCGGGCCTTGGTGCCGATAAACCCTGCTCACAGAAGAGCTAGAGTACATAGCATAATACCACTTTGACGGGAAAGTTTGGCGCATCCCTTCGAGGAGGATGGCTCAGCCTTTAGGTGGGGCAAAGGACGGGGCCTGCAGCTCAGCCTATTCGTCGTCGTTTGGCACCAGAACGTCGAAGACTTCAAGGAGAGCCTCTGCAATGGCGGCTCCGAGTGCGTTTCCGGTCGCAGCGATTGCCGGTTCATCCATATCGCGTGCTGCAATCGCCAAGTTTCCACCTTGCTCGGCGACGATTGCTCGTGCCCGTTCGATTGCCCATTGCGCGAAGTCATTCCGGCTTTCGATCGTAACTGTTTCGGTTTCCATGAGCTTTCTTTAGAGATCCTTCGGATTTATCTGGGAAAGTGCCGCTGCGCGTTGAGTTGTGCGTACGCGCTCGTTAGTCGAAGTATCGGTGAGACGCCCGCCTTGCAAGGCCAATGAGCCAATCCGCGCCGCTCCCGCTTCGCATTACTCGCACCAAGACCGATTTGTAAATTTGCAATGGTGATAAGTGTGGCAATGGCAGCCAGGCGCCTACAAGTCCGGTGACGTCTGACCCCTTGGCATGTTGCGACGAGGCTTGGTGCAGGACAGGAACAGGTAAGCATCAGGGTCGCCATCAGAGCCAAGACAGTTGGTCTCTTGGCAGCCGCCCGCTGGGGTCGAAAACCTCTACCCGATGGGGCAAGTTCGGTCCCCAGTCCCAGAGCACCAGATTGCGGTCTGACGGATCCGTGCCGGGCGCAAAGCTCGGAACAACAACGCCGGCAATACCCCTGGCCGTAAGCCGGTCGTAGATTGACCAAGAGGACGGCCGGTTGCCGTTCGCAAGCGCGGTCGCCCAGGCGCAGCTCATGTCCTCCAGCGTCACCAAGAATTCCCTCCGGCCCTCATCGGCGGAGAGATCGGCTATATCCTCGCAGTCGATTTCATAAGAGCACAATACACAGGGGTCGATACGGTGAGCGAAACCCTGGTTGGCCTCTTTTATGGCCGTTAAGATGCTCAATCCGAGATAGAGCGCCGGTACGCCCCGGGGATTGAAGCGAGCGCCACGGATCGCCGCACCGTCACCGGACGTCGGTTTGAAAGACCAGCGGGGATCATGGGCTCGGTAGCAGGTTGAGGTAAACCTCACGCAAAGCCACCAACCGCCATGTGATCGAGATAGTCCCTGACCGCCCCGGCCTTGCCGTCCTTGACGAGCGCTTCTGCTGTTCTTCCACCAAACGCCGGAAGCGGCTGAGCACGGTACCATGCCATGGCTTGTTCTTTGCCACCTGCCCAGTCGCTGACCCGGCTGATGATTTCAAGCATTTCTCGTAGGCGCCCCTGGGCTTTTGCTGCTCCGCTTCGCTCTGCTCTGTAGAGCGTCTCGCGGGATAATCCGGCTGTTTCGGCAAGCTGGCCTCTGGACATCCCAAACCCGTCCGCAACCTGCGCAATGCCAATCTTGCCGGACCTGTCCATGTAGGACAGAATTAAGGGTTCATTTTGAGCGGGTTGCTTGAGAGCCTGTCCCATCGTCTTCTTGCCATATTGGATGTCACATTTTCTGTACAAAATATATGACATACCTCGGCTCCATTCAAGGAGGCAAAATACACAACGTCGCGGCTACGGGGACGAATTGGATTCGTCTCCACGGTGTCGGCGTTTGGCTTTCTAACAAGCATGGAGGCCGATGACGCGGCGAGAGTGAGGCAAAGCTCGTGATATGGTCATCGGGGCTGCAGTCATCCCGATGATGTGATGTTGTTGGACGGTTCCTCAACCGGCATCACGATGTGCCATGTTCGGAGTGTTGTTGGGGAGCCGCATGGGCAGAGCCTCCATTGAAGAGATCACCGTGATTGGAACCGACATCGGTCGATATTCTGCAGGCCATTTATGCAACCGGGACGGTCGGCACCCGCCGACAGCTTAGGTGCTGCCGCGTTGCTCGTTTTTCAGGACATTGGGCCCATAAAAATCTATGGAGCCGCCAATTGCGGGGGAGTTGGAGAGGTCGGGCATGATACACGACCGATGCTACAGCGCTGCCTGGAACATGCGCAATAAGAACGGCTCGATGCTAAGGCTATATGCGAAGAGGATCCTGACCGAGATGGTCGTCCACCATGCTACCCGAGGCCCGCAGGGCTTGCGGAACCTCGGTGCGCTGTTACGGGGCTTGATCGCGGGCCGCGCTCAACAAATCAGGAAGCCTCCATCGATCGTGTCCACGTCGATGGTAACAACTGCACCTGCCTTCAAAGGAGAAGATGGAGAATTCCAATGAATGTAGGCATTTCGGCGCTGCGGGAGATGCCGGCGGCCGGCTAGCGGTGAGCCGACCTCAAAATGCTCAGTGGGCGAGCGCGCCACCAAGAATGGCGCCGAGGGCGAAAGCCGCCGCTGGATACCAGAAACTATCTGCCCCACGGCGATAGCCGGGCCGGTGGTCGTGGTAGCCACGATATCCGTGGTAGTAGCCATGCCTGTCAGGGCCGCGATGCGGTCCCCAACCATTCGGATAATTCTTGGAATGATGGGGTGGGGGTGGTGGCGGACGATGATGTGGCTGCTTTGCCTGCGCCAACGGCGCGGCAATCACGGTGGCGGCCATTGCCATGATCAGTAGTTTCTTCATTTACGACTCCTCGTTTAACGACCGAAGACTAAGTGGCCACAGATGAACCGTAAGTGAACTAATAATATGCTCACTATTTTGTGTGGTGAAGTGATCGGTTTCGTGTCGTCCTGATGTTGCATGCAGATTGCGTGCGGCGTTGGTGGCCTCACGCTTCTCCAGCGACGGACGCTTTCTGGGTTGAGGCCTCGAAAGGCGCTGCGGGCGACGGTTACCCCGGTGCGGAAAAGCGTGACCGAGTGCCAGTCATCAGGTCCAGCCAGCGACCGTCATTTAGCCGACCGCTGCAATCAGGCGGGGCCTATATAAACAAAGCCAGACATGACATCGCCGACCCTGACCCGGCTGCTGCTAGCGTGGCTGCAACCGCCAGGTCCGGATTTCAAAGGGCATGATATCTGCAGGTCCAACACGTTCAATCGGCTCTTCAAGGATGTTCAACGCTCCTGAAGCCTGCCATCCCGACGGCAATGTCAGTGACAGGCGCCCGCGGCGGCCTGCGGGTTCGTAAATCCGCAGGATCAGACCCTTTCCCTCCTCGGTCGGCTTCAATCCCGAGAGGGCGACCGGTATGCCCTCCACGCCGAGAGGCGATAGTGTGCCCGCCGAGAGACCGCTTGCCTCGATGGTAACGAGTGGCTGATTGAGATCGATCGCCTCTTGCAAAACGCCTCCTTCATGCCATGCGCCCTCATGTGGCATCAGTGCATAGGTGAAGCTTTGTTCGCCTTCGTCGGCAAGTGGATCGGGATAGATCGGTGAGCGCACCAGGCTCATGCCGATGACATTGCCGCGCGCGCTGTGTCCGTATTTGGCGTTGTTGAGCAAAGCGACGCCAAAGCCCGGTTCGCTCAGATCGACAAAACGATGCGCGGCAGCCTCGAACATCGCCTGTTCCCAAGACGTGTTCGTATGCGTTTGCCTCTCGACGACGCCGTAAGCGCATTCGAAGTTGGCGGTGCGCGAGCGCACAGCGACCGGGTTCAGCGTTCTCAAAAGCGTACGCCGGTCATGCCAGTCGATCGTCATCTCGACGTCAAGCCGGCGCGCATTGGCCGTCAGCACATAGAGCTGAGTGACCGTTGAGTTTCGGTACCGGTAGGCGACACGGATCGCGGCACGGTGCGGTCCCTGTTCGACAAGCGTAATGCTCTCAGGCTTGTCGAGGCGGACAGCCTTTTCGGCATAGTCGGCGTCAACGTCCCAGGCATCCCAATTGCGGGGCTTGTCGGCCGGATAGACCCATAGCTGATTTGCCTTGCCATCGATCGCTTCCCGTCCCGATGCCTTGTGGACGAGGCTTGAAACGGCTCCATCCTTGCCGATGACGACCGACAGATACTCGTTTTCGAGACTGTGCGCGGTGGATTTCAACATGCCGGCGGGCCCGAGTGTCTTGCGATCAAAAACTGCGACGGAAAGAGGCGCGACTTGATCGGCGCATGACAGAACCGTTCCGTCGGAGAGCTTTGCAGCAAGTGGCCGCGGTGCAAGTGACGGGTTAACCGCAATCAACGCGTCCGACACTCCACCTGACGGAAGATTGGCCGCCAGCGACTTGAGAGCCTTGGCCTGCTCCACCCTGGCATTGTGTATAACCCCGTCGAGCTCCTGTTCGGCATCGATATAGACCTCGCGTATGCTCGAGCCTGGCAGGATGTCATGAAACTCGTTCTTCAGGACGACGCGCCAATCCGCTTCGAGGCTTTGGGGTCTGTCGGCGCCCAGTAGATGAGCGAGTGAGGCGAGCGTCTCTGCTGTTATCAGCGCCCGTTCTGCTTGGCGGTGCTTGCGCTTGACGCCGCTTTGCGATGTCAGCGTGGCGCGGTGGAGCTCGAGGTAGATTTCCCCATCCCAGACCGGAAGGTCCTTATCTGCCGCAACCCGGTGCGCCATTTCGTAATAGCCCTTCACCGTGCCCCAGCGTGCCGTGGGGATTGCAGGGAAGTCACGCAGTTGGACTTCGCGTTCGACCATCTCCGGGGTAACACCGCCACCGCCATCGCCGTAGCCGACCGCCAGCAAAGACGTGTCGTGCTGCGTCTTGCCGCGAAAATTCTTCCACGTCGGCACGAAGCAGTCCGGCTGCACAAAACCATTATAGCCCTGCATGGGGTTGTCGAAGGTATGGGTCAGTACTTTGCTTCCATCCAGCCCCTTCCACCAGAAAAGATCGGACGGAATATGATTGGTCTCGCTCCAGTTCACCTTAATCGTGAAGAAGCTGTCGATACCTCCAAGCCGCAAGATCTGTGGCAATGCCCCCGAAAAGCCGAAGCAATCTGGCAGCCAGCAGACAGTGTGGCGCAAGCCGAATTGCTTCTCGAAATAGCGCTGCCCGTAAAGCACCTGCCGTGCAAGGCTTTCGCCGGTTGGCATGTTGGTGTCGGGTTCGACCCACATGCCGCCAACAGTTTCCCACTTGCCCTCGGCGACCTTCTTCTTGATGCGCTCGAGAAGCTCGGGATCATCTTCCTCCATCTGCGCGTAATAGTGAGCAGTCGATTGATTGAACCGGAAGTCGTCCGACCGCTCCATCAGCGAAAGCGCGGTATTGAAAGTGCGTCGCATCTTCCGACGCGTCTCGCCGTAGGGCCAAAGCCAGGCGAGGTCTATATGAGCATGGCCGGTCAGTAGCAATTCGCCGTTCGGCGGAAAACGTGTCTGAAGCTCCTTCAGTCGGACAATCAGCGCTTCGAAAGCCGTCGTTGCCAAAGCGCTCTGAGCCTCACTCAAACCGGCCGGATTTACCTGAAGCTCCGGCAGTTCCCAGATCTTCTGCTGCATGACCGCATCGGATGTGCGCGAAATATAGGATGATGTGTCCGAAGGCCAGTCGAGGCTGCGAAGCGCCTGTTCGGCCGCATCAATCATGTGCGGCACCACCTCGTGGGTTTCGAGTGCGTCTGCCGCCTCGCCGATTTGCCGCAATAGAAGGTGAAGCTTGTGGACCGCCTCATCCAGCCAGATCAGCCGCGCCTTATTGAGCCGCGGTGCCCGGTTCGGCTCTCCAAAGGGAAAGCGCGCGACGCTCTCCGTGGTAATCGAAAACTCCCTGCCTTTGATCGGGAACTCCTTATGATAGGGATCGAGCCCGAATGTCTCGGTCTGGCCGCCGGAATAATGCAACGCGATCAAGCTCTCACCACCGAGATCGAGCTGCAGGCGAATGTCATCAATTGGCCAGTCGCGCGGCGCGCTCACCGATGTCGCGAAATGAACCGTCCCCTTGCGGTGTGGCCAATCCTGATGATGGGCAATCGGCTCGCCCTCAAAGGTCCAGCCGTCGATCAGGACGCTTTGCCTGTCGCGCCAGTGGGCAAGCTCGGCTGTTCGGACCTTCAGACGATCAAGGCGTTGGGCAATCGTGAGAGACATGGCGGGTCCTATCGGAAAAGAAGCAACGTGGGCGGGGAGAACACGTGGTCGCGCGATTGGGCCGCTGGCATCCGCGTCCCGTCTCCTCCAACCGAGGCGCGTTGCAGCGCTTAGATTAAGTAACTTTGTTTTCCCGTCAAGCGCACAAGAAATAAGTTGCGAGAGTTTTCCTTGTGATACACAAGCATTCAGGTGCTTGGGGAAGACAGTTATGCGGTATCTTCGTTCTGGGCCGCGACGACGCCAACCAGATGAATCGGCCGTTTCGCGGGGAAAAACAATTGGTTTGCGGTCGGGAGAAATCGCAGACAGAAATATCCGCGTCATCCTTGAGGCAATCCGCCGGCACGGTCCATTGACCCGCATGGAGCTCGGCCAGCACTCCGGACTCACAGGCCCGGGTATCACCAATATTCTGCGCCGCCTCGGCGACGAGGGTCTGGTGACATCGCACCGGCGAAGCGGCGCCGGTAGCGGTGCAACCGCGACCGAATTTGCGTTACGCCCGGATGGCGCATTTTCAATCGGCGTCAGGGTCCGCCAAAGCAGAGGCGAAGCCGTCCTTATCGACCTCAGCGGCCAGGTCCGTGACCGCAAATATTTTCCGCTCGTGCCGACCGCAAGAGTTCCGTCGATCCTTTCAGCCACGCAGGCCATGATGGGTCGGCATGCCGGCCTGCCGATCATCGGCATGGGGATAGGCTCAAATGATTGGACTTCGCAAGAAAGCGATGAGCTCGACGCGGCATCGATCGTTGTTCGCAGCCATGTGGAAAATGAGTGCACGGCAAGCCTCCTTGCCGAGCGCACCATTGGCGCGCCTGCCCCCGAAGGTGGACTGGCGATGATCATCATCGACGAAGATGTGCAGGCCGGGTTCCTCGTTCGCGGCGTTCCTTATTCAGGCATGCATGGACGCGCAGGCAGCATCGGCGAGATGCTGACCGGCCCCGACAATGTCCAGCTGAACACTGTGGTCGGCTTCGGCGCCCTGCGCGCACTCGTCAGTGATGACGAATTCAAGTGCCTTATAGCGGGCGAGGAGGCGTCTTCCCCTCAGTTGATCCAGTGGATCCGCGACGCGGCAAGCCACCTGCTCGACCCGATCATTGCGATTGCAGGCTTCATCGCGCCGAGCACCATCATGATCGGCGGCGACCTTCCGCGAGGCGCCATCGAGGCGCTGATTCACCAGCTCTCCGTCGAACGCCGTGACACATCCAAACGGCCCTTCCTGACGCCATGGATTTCCCCGATGAAACCCGCAAGCTTCAGTGGCGGCGGCGTTGCGTTGGGGGCGGCACTGCTACCCTTCCTCAACACCTTGCTGCCGCCCGTTTCCGCCTGACACGGACGTGTCGGTTCAGGCCAATGCCTCGTCTACGTGGCTGATGTCGGAGGCAAGCGCCTTATCGAGCACCTTTTGGATATTCGCCGCGCGGCGGAAGGAAGGTTCCTGTGTCTTGCCTGCCCGGACGGCCTGCACGAACCGCTGGTAGTTGGTCTCCACCGGCTCGAAGGGAACGTCACGCCATGTCGCGGTGTGAACGTCTTCCTTGAGGCAAGCGCGCAGCGTTGACTTTCCGGTGTCATAGATCATCTCGATCGACCCCGTCTCGCCATAGACCCTGAGACGCAGTTGATCCATCTGGCCGGCGGCAGTTCGTGTCGCCTGGATGGTGCCGATCGCCCCGCTGGTGAAGTCGACATTCATCGTGAAGCTGTCATTCGCATCGAGATCATACTCGCCGATCTTGTCGCCCGGCGCCTTGTTGAAGGTTTTCAGCCGCGCGAAGACATGGGCGACATCCAGTCCCGAGCCGTAGGAGGCAAAATCTACGATATGGATGCCGATATCGCCGAGCGCGCCGTTCGACCCATGCTTCTTGCTGAGACGCCAAAGCCACTTGCTCTCGGTTTTCCAGTCGCCCCAATGACGCCCGACAAGCCAGCTCTGCAGGTGGGATGCCTCGACATGCCTGACCTCGCCGATCTCACCGGCCAGCACCATCTGGCGGCCCTTCTGCAGGGCGGGCGAATTGCGATAGGTGAAGTTGACCATGCCGACCTTGCCCGCTTTCTCTATGGCATCGGTCATTTCCATCGCCTTGATGGCGTCGGTCGCCAGCGGTTTTTCGCAAAAGACATGTTTGCCCGCTGCAATCGCCTGAAGCGTAGTCGGGTGGTGGATACTGTCTGGCGTGACGTTGGCAACGGCATCAAACTCGCCCCAGGCAAGGGCTTCCTCCAGCGAGCTGAAGTGGTTGGGGATGCTGTGCTCCGAACAAAAGACCGCCAGCCGCTCTGGCACGACGTCCACCCCGCCCACGACGCTAACGCCGTCGATCGCCTTGAAATTAACAGCATGCTGGTTTGCCATCCCACCGGTGCCGAGAATGAGTAAGCGCATCTTTTCCTCCATGAAAGTCACATTTGGCTATAGCCGAGGCAAAGCCTCACCACGCCATTGCGGGTGCCCGAAATGGCTCAATTCTTGTGTGATCGGGAAGTGCGGTTGCGAGCCGCTAACTTGTGTTGAATGTCGCCGGCATCTCAATCCTCCCAAGCTGCGGCTTGACATCAAATCAAAGTAACTTAATCTAATTAATGCAGCATGGAAATGAGGAGAGGTCAACCGACCACCAGGCTGTATCCGTTTAAATGGGGAGGAGACCCATCATGAAGAGAGCGTTCATCAGCGCACTAGCGCTGAGCACAATGTTATTTTCAGTGCCTGCCGCATTTGCCCAGGAGCTCGCGACAAAGGACCGGATCGGCGCTGCCGACGCACCGAAAACCCTCGTCGTACGGCTCACGAACGATAGTCCCAACAACGCCGATCCGGCTATTGCCGAGGGGTATCAGAAACTCTTCGTCGACTTCATCAAGAAGCATCCCGAGTGGAAACTGCAGATGCAGTTCATGTCGGCTGACATAGGCACCGAACAGGCCAAGATGCTCGAGCAGGCCAAGGCCGGAAATGCTCCGGATTGCGCTGCGGTCGACTCCTTCGTGCTCTCCCAGTTCATGGTCAACCACGTCCTCGCCGACTTCACGCCCTATTTCTCGAAGGACGAGATCAACGACCTTTTCCCCTTCATCCGCAACGGCATTACCGACAAGGACCAGACGATCCGTGCATGGTGGTGGGATACAGACCTTCGCGTGCTCTACCGCAACAAATCGATCGTGGCCGATGCGCCCCAGACCTGGGATGACCTGAAGAAGGCCGGGCTTTCTTCCGTCGACAAGGGCATGGAAGGCATCCTCTTCAACGCGGGCCGCTATGAGGGGTCCACCTTCGATTGGCTGGCGAACTACTGGGCGCTCGGCGGCAAGCTCGTCGACGATTCCGGTAAGCCGATCTTCGGTGAGGGTGAAAACAAGGAGAAATTCCTGAAGGCCCTGACCTATTACAAGGACCTCGTCGATTCCGGTGCAGCGCCGAAGCGTGTGACAACCATCGGCAACTATGACGACCTCAACGCCGCGGCGGCGGCCGGAACCACCGCTCTCTTCATCGGTGGCAACTGGCAATATGCCCAGTTGAAGGTCACGCTCGACGAAGACGAGTTCAAGAACTGGACCTTCTCGCCGATCCCCGGTCCAACCGCCGATCAGCGCTCCACAGGAACGGGCGGATGGACAATCGCCTCGTTCAGCAAGGACAAGGACAAGGTGGAGATGTGCGCCAACCTTGCTCGCGACGTCTACATGGGACCAGCAAATGCGCTGCAGCAGCAGTTGCCGACGCGCAAGGCGCTCTTCGACAAATATGATGTCTTCGCCACCGAAGCCAACAAGACCTTTGCCGGGGCTCTCGTCGATGGTCAGGCCCGTCCCGGCGCCCCGATCTATCCGGAAATCTCCAACCAGATCCAGATCATGATGGGCGATGTGCTGTCTGGTACCAAGAAGCCGGAAGAGGCTCTGGATGGCGCGTTCAACGCGACGATGGAGGCTTACAAGCGTCTCTAGCGAATGAGATCGCGGCGGCGCCCGTGACGGGCGTCGCCGTTCGTGTCAAACCCGGACAGAGAAGCCCAATGAGCCCAATTGCCATCGAGGCTGCCAGCGCGCCTCACAGCAGACCGTTCATGCGCCGTTTTGCCGGGGCACCCTTGCCCTGGATCATGCCCGTGATCGTCGTCATCGGCATCTTCTATCTCTACCCGGTGATCGACGTTTTCCGCCTGTCGTTCACCAATGCAACGCTGATCGGGGATAATCCGGTCTATACGCTGAGCACGATATCGAACACGCTGAGTTCGCCGCAGCTGCCCGACATCCTGTGGGCAACCGTAATTTTTGTTGGTGGCAGCGTCATCGGTCAGCAGGTACTGGGTCTTGCCGTGGCCGTCGTCGTCGTTCGCGGCGAGAAGCGTGGCCTGTTCGGCACGACCCTCCTGCGCACGACAGCGCTCGTTGCCTGGGTCGTTCCGGGGATTGCCGGCGGCATCATCTGGCAGATGCTGTTTTCCGAGGCTCCATACGGGGCGCTAAACAGCATCCTGCGGCTCATGCACCTGCCCGTCGTCGCCTGGCTTTCCGATCCGGCAATCGCCCCGTGGTCGGCGCTGATTGCCAACATCTGGCGCGGCACTGCCTTCTCGATGGTGGTCATGTACGCCGCGCTCAAATCGATCGACCCCTCGCTATACGAAGCGGCTGATGTCGACGGCGCAACGGGCTCGCAGCAGTTTTTCTTCATCACCATCCCCCAGCTGCGCGCAGCCATGCTCGTTAATATGATCCTCATTACGATCATGACGCTCAATACCTTCGATGCGATCATCACGCTGACGGGCGGTGGCCCGGGGCGCGCGACCGAGGTTATCTCGCTTTACGTGTTCAATATCGTCTTCCGCAATTACGATCTTTCCGGCGGAAGTGTGCTCTCAGTTCTGATGCTGATCATCAGCCTCGGACTTGCCTTCGTTTACGCATCGTTCCTGCCCAAGGAGGAACAGCAATGAGCAGGCGTACCGGCACGCGCTCCGGCGATTTCCTGAGCTACCTCTTCATGCTGGCGATGTTCATCTTCTTCGCCGGTCCCCTCAGCTATCTCCTGTCGATGGCCTTGCGTGACAAACGCGAAATCTATCGCGGCGTGGCACGCTATATCCCGCACAACCCCACCATCGACAATTTCGTGACAGTGCTCAATAACAGCTACTTCCCGCTTTATCTCTGGAACGGGCTGAAGCTTGCCGCGCTGAGCGGCCTCGGCGTCCTGATCGTCGCCTTGCCGGCCGCTTACGCCTTCTCGCGTTTCCAGTTCCGCGGCAAGGGGCTGTCGATGATGGGTCTTTTGCTCTTCCAGATGATCTCGCCGCTGGTCATCATGGTGCCGCTCTATCGCTACATGAACCGTCTCGGTCTGCTCGACACACATTTTGCGGTGACGATGGTCTACATTGCTCTTGGCGTGCCACTCGCGACGTGGCTGTTGAAAAGTACAGTCGACGGGATCCCCCGCAGTCTTGACGAAGCGGCCATGATCGACGGGTGCAACCGGTTTTCGGTTTTCTGGCGGATCGTCCTGCCGCTGTCAGCGCCTGGTATCGCTTCCGTCTTCATCATCACCGTGATTGCAGGCTGGTCGCAGTTTCTCGTGCCCTTTCTTCTGCTCACACAAAACAATCTGATGCCGATCGGCGTTGGAATCTTTAACTTCCGTGGCATGCAAACCGACTCGTCCATCCAGCTGCTTGCGGCCGCCTGCCTGATCTCCGTCGTGCCCGCGATCGTGGCGTTCCTGTCGCTGCAGCGGCTAATCCTCGGTGCCATGACCAGCGGCGCGGTAAAAGGGTAAGGACGGTTTGCGTTTCCGTGGCTGATCAAGGATCCCGATTCATGAACGAGATAACCGGCACCAGATTGTCCCCCGACCTGACGGGGGCCAATGTTGAGGATGCGGGCGAGCACAACAGAGCCGTTGTGCTGCGCTGTATCCATCGGCAGGCACCGATTTCACGAGCCGAGATCGCCAGGCAGACCGGTTTTACCAAGCCGGCGATCGCCCGGATCGTTGATCGCCTGCTTGACGAGGGACTGATCATCGAGGCTCGCCGCCGGCATGGGCTGAGGGGCCAGCCGGCAATCGAGCTCGAGATCAATCCCGACGCCTTCTTCGCGATCGGCATCAACATCGACCGCGATCACCTGACGATCCTCGCTGTTGATGCC
>Ga0102593_1000919_pt1 | contig 36258 bp, 30 predicted proteins | sample AraplaCol_mMS_r2_2_FD_76862 | JGI IMG/M metagenome (GOLD analysis project Ga0102593, IMG submission 76862) | Arabidopsis root microbial communities from North Carolina, USA - plate scrape MF_Col_mMS_r2 (SPADES assembly) (version 2) | ecosystem: Host-associated > Plants > Roots > Endosphere...
CGTCTTGTCGTCCTGGTCTTCGTCGTTCATTCGAACCTCTTGGAGATGAATTCGGGTTCCTCGCACATAGTGCGACTCAATGCCTAAAACAATGCGGGAAAAACACAAGGCACCGAAGCGATGGAGATATCCTTAAGAAGCCGCGCGCCGTTCTGCAAGCCTTACTGAAATGTAACGGCGAAAGGCTTTGAAAAGCCTAAATCGGTTCCTACCTCAGCCTCACGCGGCAAATGCCGCATCAGATCATTAGGAGGCAGGACAATGTCACCCGAAGAACGCCAATTGCTGACCGCCCTCTTCGACCGCGTGCGCACCGCCGCGGCCACGCCGCGCGACCGCGACGCCGAGGCCCTGATCGACCAAGCGACGCGTGAGCAGCCGTCGGCCACCTATTATTTGGCCCAGGCCGTCATCGTTCAGGAAAAGGGGCTGGAGGCGGCCGCCAACCACATCAAGGAACTCGAGGAGCATGTTCGCCAGCTGGAAGCCGGCGCGAGCGAACACCGCCAGGCCGAACAGGGCGGCGGCTTCCTGAGCTCGATCTTCGGCAACACCCAGACGCAGCAGCCGGCCCCAGTTCCGTCCAACCCCGGTCCTTGGGGCCAGTCCCGCAGCTATGACGATCCCCGCGACGGCAATGTCCGCCAGACGCCACAACAGCCGACCGGCCCCTGGAGCCAGCAGGCCTATGCGCCGTCGGCCGGCGGCAGCTTCCTGCGCGGCGCACTCGGCACGGCAGCGGGCGTGGCCGGCGGCATGCTGCTTGCCAATTCGCTGAGCGGCATCTTCGGCAACCACATGTCCTCGCTCGGCTGGGGCTCGCCCTTCGGCGCCAATCCCTTCGGCAATGCCAGCGCCCCCACCGAGGAAACCGTCATCAACAACTATTACGGCAATGACGACACCCGCCAGGCCTCCGATAACGCCGGCGACAAGGACGACGACAACGCCAACGTGCAGCAGGCCGATTACGACGACGGCGACGATTACGCCGACGACTCGTCCAGCGACGACGTTACGGATGTGTGAGATCTAGCGGCCAAAGAATGGGCGGCCGTTGGCTTTACCATTGCCGCACCTTCGCCCGGCCCTTCGCTTGGGCTCAGGGCGTTCGCTGCTGCAATCGATTCACTGGATCGATTGCTCGGGCTGCGCCCAACGCAACTCACCCACGGCCGCGATAGCTGGCAACGCCCTGTTCCGGCAGCCACACGCCTTCCGGCGGCTTGCCCGTCTGCCAGAAGACGTCGATCGGAATGCCGCCACGCGGATACCAGTAGGCGCCGATCCTGAGCCACCGGGGGTCGAGCAGTTCGACGATGCGCTTGGCGATGTAGATCGAGCAATCCTCGTGGAAAGCGCCGTGATTGCGGAAGGAATGCAGGAAGAGCTTCAGCGACTTCGATTCCACCAGCCATTCGCCCGGAATGTAGTCGATGACGATATGGGCAAAATCCGGCTGCCCGGTCATCGGGCAGAGCGAGGTGAATTCCGGCGCGGTGAAGCGCACGACGTAATCGGTGCCGGCATGGTTGGACGGCACTTTTTCAAGCACCGCCTCCTCCGGCGATTGCGCGGTTTCGGTCTGCTGACCCAGCATCGACAGGCTGGAAACATCGGTACTCGGCATTATGCCTCCTTGACGACTTTGACGCGGATGCCGTGAGCCTTTTCGCCCTCCGGCTCCACATGAATTGCGATAGTGGCGCCCTCGTGCACTGCCCTGATGGCATCCTCAAGGCGGTCGCATATATCATGCGCCTGCCGCACGGACATCCCACCGGGCACCACCATGTGAAAATCGATGAAGGTGACGGTGCCTGCCCGCCTCGTTTTCAGGTCGTGCACGCCGATCGAACCCGCCGCATGGGTGGCGATCGCCTGCTTGATCGCTTCTTCCTCCTGCGGCTCCACCGCCTGGTCCATCAGCCCGCCAATCGATTGCGAGATCACCTTCCAGCCCTGATAGAGGATGTTGACGGCAACGAGAATGGCAAGCACCGGGTCGAAGATCGCATAGCCCGTTGCCAGCGCCAGCAGCAGGCCGACGAGCACGCCGACAGAGGTCACCACGTCGGACATGATGTGCTGTCCATCCGCCGTCAGTGCCGCCGAACGATGCCTGCGTCCGGTTCTAATCAGCAACCGCGCCCAGACCGCATTGATGACACCGGCCGCGAAATTGATCGCAAGCCCGAGCACAGGTGCGTCCAGCATGCGCGGCTCGGCGAGATAACCGACGGCTTCGTCGACGATCAGCAGGGCAGCGACGACGATCAGCACGCCCTCGGTCACGGCAGACAGATATTCCGCCTTATGATGGCCGAAGGGGTGATCGTGATCGGCCGGCTTCTGCGCATAGCGGATCACGAAGAAGGCGATGAAGGCGGCAGCGACGTTGACCGACGATTCGAGCCCGTCCGACAGCAGCGCCACCGACCCGGTAACCCACCACGCCACCATCTTCAGACCCATGACGCCGAGCGACAGTGGAATCCCCCACATCGCCAGCTTCCGAACCGTAAGATCGCCGTTGTCACTCATATCGTCCCCCTGCGGTTGCGAATGAATTGCAGCATCTAAGCCGTTGAAACGCAAAACCGCCCACGCGAATGTCGCGCAGGCGGTTCAGTTGAGGGTGATATGGGCGATGATGGAGGATTTGTCAAAGGGGAATGACACGCCCTTCACAGGCGTTACCGTCCCCGGCCGGAAAACAGCCCCAACGAGCGATCCCGATGCCCGGTACAGCGCGGCTCAAGGAGCGGGGTCGGAGAGCAAAGATTGCGGCCAGCGCAAAAGAGCAGCCTGCCCTACAGACGTCAGGGCGTAGACGCCCTTGTCCACGCGTTCGAACCATCCGTAGACGTTGTCACGCAGGATCGAGCCGGCCTTGGGCGTAAGCGCCTTCATATCCCGCGGCCGCACCAGTCCCTGGGCGAGTGCTGAAGCACAGAGCAGCGCCTGTTGGCGATAGGCGGTCATGATCGGCGCCCGCGAGCCACCACCGACGGCGGGATCCCCACGGCGGCGCTGATGCTCCTTGACGAGGCGCGAGCGCCGTTTCGGATTGGTGCGCGGCATCGGCGAGACGGAACTGACGATGACGCTGACCTCGCCCCCATCGGAGACGCCGAGCATGCCGATACCGAGCCTTCGGCAGAGATCGCGGTAGCGTCTATCGGCCTCTCGCCCGCGGCCCTTGGCGGAAACGCGGGCCGCAACCCAGACTTCATCGCTCAACGCCGCGCGATCGACCGCCTGGAGAAGCAGTTCGAGGTTGAAGGAGAGTTTCAATTCGCAGACCACCACGACCGGCGGTTCGGCGCCGTTCAAGCCGACGAGATCGCATCCGCCGACCTCGCCCTTCACGACATAACCGGCCGCCTCCAGGAAGGCTTTGACCGGCAGGTAGAGCGACGTCTCCATGGTGAAAACGGCGCCTCAGGCGGCGTTGAGATCGGCAATCTCGCCATATCGTGCAAGCAATCGCGGCGACGACATGTCGCCGGTTTCCTCGTCGACGATCACGGCATAGGCGGCCACGCCGACGAAACGCTCAGCCATCGCCGAAGCGATCTTTTCCGCGCTGACGGAGTTCGATGCCTGGCGCATTTCGCCGGGCACGAGATTGCCGCGGTTCTTGCGGTAAGGGAGAACGATGAACTTTTCAGCATTGGCCACGGCGATAGGTTCCAATTGATCGTTCCTGAAATGTTCTGATTTGCCGGAAGAAGTCAAGTCGCGGCCCGACGGCCCAATGGCCGGCCCTTCCCACAGGAGGAAGGGCCAGGCGAAATTGCGGTCAGGCAGCCTTCGTCTTCACCTTGCGTGCCAGATGCGCCACGACATTTTCGATCATCCGCATCCCGGCATCGCCACCGAGCGTCATGATCGATTCCGGATGAAACTGCACCGCGGCGATCGGCTCCTTGGCATGTTCGATGCCCATGATCGTGCCGTCGTCGCTTTCCGCCGTGATGATGAACTCGCGCGGCAGCGTCGAGGGATCGGCAAAGATCGAGTGATAGCGACCAACCGTCACCTCCTTGGCAAGGCCGGAGAAGACGATGCCTGGCTCCAGCACGCGAATGCGCGACGGCTTGCCGTGCATCGGCAGCGCCAGATGGCGCAGTTCCCCGCCATAGGCTTCGGCGATCGCCTGCAGACCGAGGCAGACACCGAAGATCGGCAGGTTGCGCGCCCGCGCCTTCTTGATCGTCGCCTTGCAGTCGAAATCCTTGGGCGTTCCGGGTCCGGGTGACAGCACGACGAGGTCCGGGTTCAGCCTGTCGAAGATTTCCTCCGGCACCGGCGTGCGCACGGTCGAAACCGTCGCCCCCGTCTGGCGGAAGTAATTGGCGAGCGTGTGGACGAAGCTGTCCTCGTGATCGACGAGCAGGATGCTGACGCCCTTGCCGACGCTCGCGACGTCGCGCTGGACCCTGCCGGAATTGCCGGTCTTGGCGTCTCGGATGGCGGAAAGCATGGCAGAGGCCTTCAATTCTGTTTCGGCTTCTTCTTCGTCAGGAATGGAATCGTTGAGCAGCGTCGCACCGGCGCGCACCTCGGCGATACCGTCCTTGATGCGCACGGTGCGCAGCGTCAGGCCGGTGTTCATGTCGCCGTTGAAGCCGACCATGCCGATCGCCCCACCATACCAGGCGCGTGGGCTTTTTTCATGGCTCTCGATGAAGCGCATCGCCCAGAGCTTCGGGGCGCCGGTGACGGTGACGGCCCAGGCGTGGCTGAGAAAACCGTCGAAAGCGTCCATGTCGTCGCGCAGCCGCCCTTCGATATGGTCGACCGTGTGGATGAGGCGCGAATACATCTCGATCTGCCGGCGGCCGATCACCTTGACCGAACCCGGCTCGCAGACACGGCTTTTGTCGTTGCGGTCGACATCCGAGCACATGGTGAGCTCGGACTCGTCCTTCTTCGAATTCAGGAGCTTCAGGATCTGCTCGCTGTCGGCGATCGGATCGTCACCGCGCTTGATCGTGCCCGAAATCGGGCAGGTCTCGATGCGACGGCCGGAAACGCGCACGAACATTTCGGGCGAGGCGCCGACCAGATATTCCTGATGGCCGAGATTGATGAAGAAGGAATAGGGCGACGGATTGATCGCCTTCAGCCGCTTGGAAATGTCGGACGGCTTGCTGTCGCAACGCTCCATGAATTTCTGCCCGGGCACGACTTCGAAGAGGTCGCCCTTGCGGAAACTTTCCTTCGCCTTGGTGACGAGCTCGGCATATTCACCTGGCCGGTGATCGCTCTTCGGCGGAATGGCATCCGTGTGTTTGAAGGGCTCCGCTGCGATATCCTGGGCCTTGCCCTCGGTCGTCACGCCGTCTTTTTCGAAGTCGTAACGGTCGACCCAGGCCTTGGCTGCGTAGTTGTCGACGACGAGGATCTCGTCCGGCAGGTAGAGCACCATGTCGCGCTGGTCGGAGGGTCGCGTCAGCTTCAGATCGATCGCGTCGAACTGGAAGGCGATGTCGTATCCGAAGGCGCCGTAGAACCCGAGGCTCGCATCCGCCTGCGAATAAAACAGGTCGGTGACGGCGCGCAGCACGGTGAAGACCGTCGGCATCTTCGAGCGCTCTTCCTCGGTAAACACCCGGTCCGGCGTCTTGACGGTGAGGTCGAGGCGACGGGCGGAAGAAGCGCCGAGCACGATGTCGGACACCGTCTTCAGCCGCTCGGTCACGAAGCCGAGGATTACCTCGCCGCGTTCATTATAGGCCTCGATCCAGACGTCGCGCCCGAAGGAAGAGATGCCGAGCGGCGGATCAACGACGGCGGTATCCCAGCGCGTATAGCGGCCCGGATATTCGTAATTCGACGAAAACACCGCACCGCGGCGCTCGTCGAGCTTGTCGACATAGGAAGAGACCGCATCGCCGTAGGGGATCGCCCGCCGCTGCCGCGTGACTGATATGCCGCCTTTGGTCTCGTAGATTTCCGCACCATCATCCCGCAGGATCGTTACCATTGTTCCACTCCGTTATCGGGGCCCGGACGACAGGCGGCCATAAAACAAAAAAAGCCGCCTCGAAGTTTCGGGCGGCTCACTCGTCGTCTTTGAACACGATTGGTCGAGGCCGCCTTAGCGAACCCACCACCAAACTGCAATGTTCAAGGACTTGATCATGGAAAAATTGTTAGCCTGAGATCAGCCATTGCGCAAGAGGCGAATGCGGGAATGAAAAAGGGCGGCCCGAAAGCCGCCCCTCCCCAGCCTTGAAGAGGTGATCGTGATCAGAAAGTCTTGGTGATCGACACCTTGAACGTACGGCCCGGCTCCGAATACCACTCCTGCGGCTGCGACGCCGTCACCGAGGTCAGGTTGACGTCGCGCACGGCGAGCGCATTGTAATGCTCCTGATCGAAGATGTTGTAGACACCTCCCTGGATCCGCAGACCCTTCAACTGTTCCGGCGTCCACCATGCCGTCAGATCGACGACACCATAACCGGGCGCATCGAATGTGGTCGCAACATCGTCGTCAGGCATGGCTGCCGAAAGCGTCGAGGAAAGATCGAAACCGTAGTTGTCGTTGCTCCAACCGCCGCCGATGATCGCCTTGAAGGGAGCAACCGATCGCAAGTATTTGCCTGTATCCTCGTTGCGGCCATAGGCATAGGCAAGCGACGCATGCAGGTTGATGCCGTTGTTGAACGTCTTGACGGCACTGGCTTCAACACCCGAAATCGTGGCGGCAGACACGTTGGTGTAATTAAATGTCGTGAAGCCGGTCGCGTCGACGCTCGTCACCGTCTGGATAAAGTTCTGGTAGCGGGTGTGGAAAGCCGCAATCCGACCGGTAAAATCGCCCGTGTCGAAATTGGCGCCGATTTCGACGCCGCGGCCGATTTCCGGTTCCAGATCAGGATTGCCAAGCTGGGCATAACGACCCGTCGGGTTGTAGAAGCGGCTGTAGAGCTCGTCCACGGTGGGTGCACGGAAACCGACTGCCAGCTGTGCGTAAATCTGCACGTCAGGCGTCAGCTCGTATGTCGCAAGAATCTTCGGCGACAGGCCGGCTTCCGTCCGATCGTTCAGGTCCCCGAAACGGCTAAGCCCGGTATTGCTTGCGAAACTTCCGCCGGTCGAGGGATTGTAGTTGAACCAGTCGAAGCGGAAGCCGGGTGTCAGCGCGAAGCCGGTATTGCCGATTTCGATCTTGTCTTCGAAGGTCAGCCCAAGATTCTGGCTGTCGACATTGGGCACCTCCGCCTGGTTGTTCAGCGCCGGGCACGTTGTGGGCGTCGGGCAAAGGGCCCAGCTATACTGGCTCCAGCTCGAAACGCCCACGTCGAGACCAACGCGAACGGAATGGCTGAGACCGGAATATTCGAAATCCTTCGTCGCCGCGCCGCTGAAGCCCCAGGTTTCGTTTTCTATCTGGTTGTTACGGCCATAAGCCACATTGGCAGTCGTACGGCCTCTGCTGCCGGCTTCCTTCTTCAGATCCAACCAGTAAAGCGTGGCTCGCGCACTGCTGAAGAATGCGTCGGAAGACTGCGCCTCATAATCGTAATCGAGAGAAACTCGGTCGCGGTCGCGCAATTCGCGGCCGTCATAATTGTCGATCAGGAAGTTGCGGGGCGTAGTGCCGCCCTGGAGCTCGCGCAGGTCGGTCTTGAGATCGCGCCGGAAGCGTTCGGCCGTCAGGCCGATGCGATGACCACCTTCGAGCTCCTGGCGCAGCTTGAAGAGCAGGTTGTGCTGGTCGAAATCGGCGGGATCCGCCTCGGTACGAGGACGGCCATAGCTGTCATTGTCACCCATATTGTCGCGTTCATGGCCCTTGCGGTAGCCGCCCTGAAACAGGATCGACGTGTTGCCGATCTTCTTGGCAGCCGCCACCGAGCCGGAAATGCTGCGGTCTTCGCTGTCGTATGTCGACTTGACGATCGCACCCCAATCACGGCCTTCGGGAATAAGATCCTCCGGCTCGAGCGTATTGAGAACGATGGCGCCGCCGAGCATTCCCGAGCCACCCTTGCTCGAATCCGCGCCTCGCACAATATCGAGCGAGGAAAGCGAATCGAAATCGAAGGTGTCGCCGCCGCCATTGGCGTTGGCCGGCGCGAAAGCGCCCTGGCGCGAACTATTCGAAATATACGGGATCGGAATGCCGTCGATGGTGGTCAGGATGCGAGTGCCGGAAAGGCCGCGCAGGTTGAAGCCCGCGTCGCCGCGTGAATAGTTCACACCTGCATCGACGCTGCGGCCGATATCGTCAAAATTGGTGACCTGCTTTTCTTCCAGCGTCTTGGCGGTGATCTCGGTCGCAAGCGGCGTGTCGGCGACGCTGCCCGGCGCCACGCGTTTGCCCTTGACGACGATCTTCTGCAGAACAGTGCTGTCCTCCGCGGTCGCTTGCGGCGTGGTTGCCGGAGCGCTTTGCGCGAAAGACTGCGAAACAGGAAGAACAACTGTGGCTGCCGTGCAGACCAATAGAACCGAACGCCAATGCCGGACGATCATAACCTACCCCTTAATGATGATTACCGGGCTGGCTGGTCGTGGCGCGTCGAACGCTCGATGGGCTGGCTGGGCTTTTGCGGATGAAGACGATGCAGAATTCCGCCTTCTTTTTGCCGCATAAAAAACATGAGAAGTATTGTCAACATAAACCAGCGACTTATGTTGAATAAAATTATCAAGTTTTAATGATCTCTCCCGACGTTGCGAAATTGCAACGAAATCCGCCCGCTTGCGTTATCCCTAGCTATCGACACCAGGGAATCGGATGCGTTGAGAAAACTTGCGATACTGGCGATCCTTCTCGCCGCAACCGCCGTTCTTGCCGGTGCCCGCCTGCCCGTTCACGGCCCTCTGCCACAACAAAGGCCGGATATCGAGGGCAGTTCCGCACCCACCCCCGATTCAAATGCCGGAGGCACACAACCGCCGCCGGCCGCAGAAATGCCCACTCCTGAACCGAAGCCCGACAATCAAAAACCAGAGACCCAAAAACCAGAGACATCGACGCCGAACGAAACGGCGACACCGAAAACCGAACCCGCCAAACCAATGCAGGGTCCGCCACTTCCCCCAGGGAAGGAAAACCCGCAGGGTCCGACGGAGGAGAACAAGCCCCCCGCCGCACAAACACTTGAGGAACAGCATCTGACGATCGAGCCCGAAAGCGATGCCGAACACGCCGAGTGCACGGCTGCGCTTCAGGCCCTGGGCGTCGTCTTCAAGGACACGCCACGCATCGACGACGGCAATGGCTGCGGCATCGACAAGCCGATCATCGTCTCCGAAGCACTGCCCGGCATCAAGCTGAAGCCGGAGGCGACGATCCGCTGCCCGGCAGCACTTGCCCTTGCCCGCTGGATGAAGGAGAGCGTCATTCCTGCCGCCTCCGCCGCCCTGCCGGAGCAGGGCCGCATCACCACCGTCAACCAGGCAACGTCCTATATGTGCCGCCTGCGCAACGGCGCCGAAACGGGCAAGATCTCCGAACATGCCCGCGGCAACGCCATCGACATTGCGAGCTTCCATTTCGAAAAGGGCGAAGATGTCGCCGTCCGCTCCCGTCGCGAGGATCCGACGCTCACCGGCGCCTTCCAGCGCACCGTCAGCGCCGCCGGCTGCCTCTACTTCACCACCGTCCTCGACCCGGAAAGCGACGCCGCCCACGAAACGCATTTCCATCTCGACGTCATCGAGAGGAAGGGCAACTATCGTTATTGTCACTAAAGCATAATGCTGAAAGCAAAGCCGGATGGCGGCGAGCTTGCGTATCGCATGATCCTTCTCGGCAGGCCGAAAGGCCAAGCGCAATCTGCTTGGCCTCCAGATGCGACATTGCCGCTCAGCACCCCGACTTCCGCTTACGGCGCGTGAAGCAGACTTTCCGGTGGATCGCGGTTTCAAGCCGCCAGGCTTGCGATCCTTTGGACCAGCCAGAACATCGCGGCGGTGCCCACGATGTAGGCTGCCCCCTGACGTGCCAGCGTGGGCCGTATTGTGCTCAAGGCGCCCGCCACCTTGAACAGGATCAGCACTGCGGCCACGAAGATCAGCTGTCCCGCCTCGACGCCAAGGTTGAATGTCAGAAGGCCGAGCGGCACATCCGATTGCGGCAGACCGATCTCCTTGAGAGCGCCAGCAAAGCCGAAACCATGCAGCAGCCCGAACGCGAAAGCCACGACCCACGGATAGCTCTCGGAAAGTCGCCTTTCGCCAGGCCTGATCTTGATCAGTTCGCTGGCGACAAACGCTATGCTGAGGGCAATCGTTGCTTCTACTGGCCTCTGCGGCAGACTGAAATATCCAAGCGACGCTCCAGCCAGAGTGATGCTGTGAGCGACGGTGAAGGCCGTGATCGTCTTCATCAGCATCCATCGATCCCGAATGAGCAGGATGAGAGCAAAAACGAAAAGCAGATGATCGATGCCGGAAAGGATGTGGTCGACCCCCAGCAGGAAATAGGTTTTCGCCACCTCGATGCTGGTTTGCGCGCCGGCTGCGGCGAAGGATGGCATTTCCGGCTTGAGACGGGCAATCTCCTTATTGCCGCGCGCGTATTCGATGCGGACCAGGGCATCGGTCATGGTTGACTGCAGCCCGTTGATACCGATTTCGCCACCTTTCAACCCGCCTGCGCAGGTGACCGTCCATCGCTCGATATATGCGCCACCTTCGATCGACTTCGTGCGCCTGGCCTTCTCCCTGCACGAAACCGGCAGGCGTGCGTAAAGGCTGAGCCGCATCTCGCCTTGCGCCGGGATCTTCCAGACGACCGCGAACTCGTTCGGGGCGGTTTCCCGCATATCGAGATAAGCTGGCCGAATTTCATGGCCGTATCCCGGCTCGCTTAGAAATACCAGGAGGAGTAGGCCCAGTAGGGCTCCGAGCCGCATCATGGGCTGGTTTTCGCGTCGGTCAGGCTCTCGATGCGCACGACATACCCTTTAAGAAGCTCCGCAAAACGTTGGTCATCGAGTTTCCTCCGTTTTGCATTGATCCACTCGCGCGTCACGGCGTCGCGCACCTCGTCGAGGCTCGGCACTCGGCCTGGCTTGCGTTCCACCACCCGGACGAGATGAAATCCAAAGCTCGAAAGGACGGGACCTGTCCACTGCCCCACAGGAGCCTTGTCGAGTGCCTCGGCGAAATCCATCCCGAAAGTCTGAGCGATCGATGTCTTGTCGGTAAGTGGCAGATCGGACGGAAGCATAGTGGCATCACCGAGCGATGTGTAATCTACCGCAGGATTGGTCAGCAGTACCTGCAGGTTGGAGGTTGCGTCCCGTGCGACTGTCTCGCCACGCCGCTCCCGGTTGAGGAAGATCTGTTGGAATGCCAGCTTCGCATCGACATCGAACGCCCTCGGATTGGCCGCCAGATAGGCCTCCAGTTCAGCATCGGTGGCACCGAGCGCATCGGCGTCCGCGACGTTCAGGAACTCCATCTTCTGGCGCAAGCGGCGACGAACAACCGTGTCGTCCTTGTCGAGCCCAAGCGCAAGCGCCTGACGAACGAGGATCTCCTCCTTCACATAGTCGTCGATGAGGCCCTTGAGTTCTTCCGCAGTCGGTGAACGCTGCCAGGTCTTGGTGAACAGGATGGCCATCTGCTCGATCTTCGGTGCCGTTACCACGATGCTGTCCGGCCTGTCTTTCGCGTCGGTGCCGATTGCCCGGTAGGCCGCGAAAATTAGTAGCGCGAACAGCAGGAAGTGGACCAGCGGCTCCCTCAAAACACTCTTCAACACCATCGCACTTGCTCGTTTACGGAGTGAATGGGCCCGCCCGAAAGGTTCGGCGGCCCACATAGCCGCCGGCATCGTGAAAAAATGCCCTTACATCAAGGCGTATACCAGATCGGCGAGGTGTAAGCGCGTTCGGTGACGGTCATCCGCGTCCCCTCCAGCGGCTTGACGCCGAACCGCTTGGCGTCATAGGCGGTCCAGCGCGGTGTCGGAATCTCAATGACGCGCCCGTAATAGAAGGCCTTCTGCTTCGGATCGAAGCCCGGATCCTTCCAGACCGCGATCAATTCCGGTGCGCCGATGGTATTGGTCCAATTGGCATTCCCGATGTCCACAGTGTTGCCGACCGGCGGCACCTTGCCGTCGGCGCCCGGCTTGCGGTCGCCGCCCCAGACAACGTCGTAAACTTCTTCGTGGGTCTCGCCGTTCTCGTCGAGCCAGCCCTTCACAATCTGGTAGCGGTCGAGATTGGCCCCGATCGGATCCCTCAGCGCAGCGACGAGGAATGTCGGCGCCCTGCCTTCCGGGGCGGTAGTGAGGTCGCCGCCCATAGGCACGCCCTTGCTATATCCGACAGCGCCGGGATTGCGGCTCTGGGCATCGGCTGGCTCGAAGTCCCAGCCGCCAAAGAAGCGCACGGTCATGCGTGGTCCAGTAGTGGCGTAAGTCTCCTTGCGCTGCATCGCATCCCAGATCGACTCTCGGGTATTTTCCATCGCCCAGACGGCGGCATAACCCGACGCGCCCACTTCCCAATCCATGACCATGATATTCGTTTTAGGATTTTTTACGAAAGTCGCCGTGAGACGCTCCGGGCTTGGCTCTTGCGGCGTCGTCTTGCCGAAGAAGTTTTCCTCCTCCATGGCCGCAAGTCCTGTATGCGCATCGGAACTGCCGACCAAGCCGAACTTATACGGATTCGTGCCAAGCTGCGCTTCGAGCTTGAGGCCATTTCGCAATGCGGACCGCGTATATTCGAACTCGAGCATATCCGGAGTTTTGGGGACGCTGGCATCGAGATTGCCGAAATCCCAGATCTCGAAATCGGCGAACTCGTCGTTTGGAGACAGAGTGGGATGGGCCTCACCGGTACCCTTCGTCTGGCTTGTCTCGTAGAGACGTTCCCACTTTGCACGCTCCTCGACATATTCTTTGTCGACCGGCTTGCCAGTGAATGACTCGATCATCGGAAACATCCGACCGTTAGACAGGTTGCCGTTATGGGCGATCGCCAGCACATTGCCGCCTGTCTTCTCTTCATACGCCTGCATCCATTTCCACAGGTCGCGGGGGTTGTCACTGCCCAACGGCTTCAGGGTCGTGTAGGGAACGACCTGATCCGCCTTGTCGCCGTTGTCGCGGAAGATCACATTGCGATGCAGATTGTTTCCTGCAGTGTTCGAGGTCCACTCGTAGCCGATAAAGGCGGTGAATCGGCGGGGATCGTTGTACTCTTCGGCGGCTTTTACCGTATCCTGCCACGCTGTCTTGTAGGGACGCGTCTCCGGGCCATAGATCATCGACTTAGGAAGCGTTCCCTTGCCGAAGCTGAAGATGATCTCCAGCGCTGCCGTGCCGCCGTCACCCGACTTGATCATATCGTACCAAGTCTTGGCCTGCGGATCGGCGATAACATCCGGCTTGCCGGCAAAAAGATCAGGAAACATGCCCATATTATCGGAATGGTCTGCGACCACCAGGAAATCGAGTGGCCGCGACAGCTTGGCCGGTTGGCCGCTCGACGCCATGATTTCCTCACCGCGCGCGAAGCGATATGCATCGCGGGGCGTCAGCCTCGCACCGAATGCCCCGGCATCAAACGACGCTCCGGTGTGTAAATGAGTGTCGCCGAAAAACGGCCGGGTCGGAAAGTTACGCCCTGCATAGGGCGAATAGGCCGGCTTGCTGGCAAACGCCCTATTGGCGGTGGCCTTATCGAGCGCGCCGATATCCGTGGCCTCCTGGGCTGCGGTCGCCAAGGGAAAGCCCAGACTGATGAGCCCGGCAAGAATCAGCTTCACGGATGTGTTTTTCATCGTTCCCCCCTTTTTCTTCCGCGTCATACTGACATCCTGACGGGGCATCCTTTGATCTGCCTCAACGACAGGACCCCTGCCTCCCGGTCCTCGGTCATTTCTAGGCGTGTTGTCGTGAATGCGGCTTCAATCATAGCACGCCGCCAAAACCTGTTCAGTCTCTCATTTTACAACCTCCAGAAGAAATCTAACTCATGTAGCATCTGGTTTCTGCAAACGCATCGCGGCCTGCCAGTTTGGCTTTGGCCGAGAACTGAACGTTGAACGAGCATGATGGGAATGGCGGTCGTTGGCGCTTCCGCAAATACCTCAACGGCCCCTATGTCCGATCCCTCTGAAACCGGACGTTGCGGTTCGTGAGCAGAGGACATAATTGTTTCAAAAGCCTGCAATCCGCGCTTGAATCAGGCCGTGAAATATCCAAATCAAAGATGCAAATGCAAAGACAAGGGTTGGCGGCGAATGAAGATCATCGCATACTTCATTGCCGCTCTCTTTTTCGTCGCCATTGGATCGGTTACCGGCGAACTGCCTTGGTTCCTTGTCATCGGAATGCTGTTTTCCGCCCCTCTGGAAAAGCTTTTCATCTGGCTGTTCATCGATCCGGACTTTGAGAAGCGCCAGCGTCGTCTGGCCGAACGGCCCGTCCAGCGCTCCCAGGATCAGAACAATCCCTCGATATAACCTTGATCGTTGAGGAAAATCCGCTCCGCCGACGGCGATTTCGGCAGGCCGGGCATCGTCATGATCTCGCCGGTGATGGCGACGACGAAACCGGCTCCCGCCGAAAGCCGCACCTCTCGCACCGTGACGATATGGCCTTCCGGCGCGCCGCGCAGGTTCGGATCGGTCGAGAAGGAATATTGCGTCTTCGCCATGCAGATCGGCAGATTGCCGTAGCCCTGCTCCTCCCATGTCTGCAGCTGGTCGCGTACCGCCTTGTCGGCCGTCACTTCGCCGGCGTGATAGATCTTCGAGGCGACGATCTCGATCTTCTCGAACAGCGAAAGATCGTCGCCGTAGAGCGGCTGGAATTTCGCCTGTCCTGACTCGGCCAGTTCCACCACCTTGTGTGCCAGTTCCTCGATGCCGGCCGAACCCAGCGCCCAGTGGCGGCAGAGGATCGCCTCGGCGCCCAGTCTCGAGACAAATTCCTTCACTGCCGCGATCTCGGCGTCGGTATCCGAGACGAAATGGTTGATCGCCACGACGACGGGCACGCCGAAACGGCGGACATTGGCGACGTGCCGGCCGAGATTGGCGCAGCCCTTCTTCAATGCGACGACATCCTCCGTGCCGAGATCGTCCTTCTTCACCCCGCCATTCATCTTCAGCGCCCGGACGGTGGCGACGATCACCGCCGCATCCGGCTTCAGCCCGGCCTTGCGGCACTTGATGTCGAAGAATTTCTCCGCGCCGAGATCGGCGCCGAAGCCTGCTTCCGTCACCACATAGTCGCCGAGCTTCAGCGCCGTCTTTGTCGCCGTTACCGAATTGCAGCCATGGGCGATGTTGGCGAAGGGCCCGCCATGCACGAAGGCCGGATTGTTCTCCAGCGTCTGTACCAGGTTCGGCTGCATCGCATCTTTCAACAGCACCGCCATGGCGCCGTCGGCTTTCAGGTCGCGCGCATGCACCGGTGTCCTGTCGAAACGATAGCCGATGATGATGTCGCCGAGCCGCCGTTCCAGATCCTTGAGATCGGTGGCAAGACAGAGGATCGCCATCACCTCGGAGGCGACGGTGATGTCGAAGCCGCCCTGGCGCGGAAAGCCGTTGGCAACGCCGCCGAGCGAAGAGACCATGCTGCGGAGTGCCCGGTCGTTCATGTCCATGACCCGCCGCCAGGTGATGCGGCGGATGTCGATATTCTCTTCGTTGCCCCAGTAGATGTGGTTATCGACCATCGCCGCCAGCAGATTGTGCGCCGAGGTGATCGCATGGAAGTCGCCGGTGAAATGCAGGTTGATGTCTTCCATCGGCACGACCTGCGCGTAACCGCCGCCGGCCGCCCCGCCCTTGACGCCGAAGCAGGGGCCGAGAGAAGCCTCACGAATGCAGACAATCGCCTTTTTGCCGATCCGGTTCAGCCCGTCGCCGAGCCCGACGGTGGTCGTCGTCTTGCCCTCGCCCGCCGGCGTCGGATTGATCGCGGTGACGAGGATCAGCTTGCCGTCCTTCTTGCCTGTCTGCGCGGCGATGAACTCGGCGCTGACCTTTGCCTTGTCGTGACCATAGGGAGCGAGCTGCTCGACCGGAATGCCGAGCTTCGCCCCGATCTCGAAAATCGGCTTCTTGGCTGCGGCGCGCGCGATCTCGATATCGGATTTGATGGATGGCATGAATGTTCCCCGTCCCGACCTCCGCAGACGCGGAGTTATTTGTTCTCTCTTTATCGGGATAGCGAAATATCGGCGGGGTGTGAATAGCGCCGCGCCTTGCGGCCGCCACGCCGGATGTTTATGTGGCGGGCAACGATCGCGGTTTTACAGGGTGAAGACATGAAAGCACTGGAACTCATCATCGAGCGCATCATCCTGTCGAGCCGCTGGATCCTCGTCGCCTTCTATATCGGCCTGGTAGCGGCGCTCGCCGTCTACGCGGTTTCCTTCGGCTACAAGCTCCTGAAGATCGCTTCCGGCGTCTTCGCCCTCGACGAGGCGGAGATGATCCTTGCCATGCTCAGCCTGATTGATGCGGCCCTCGTCGCCAGCCTGATCGTCATGGTGATGATCTCGGGTTACGAGAATTTCGTCAGCCGCTTCGACGAGGCCAGCGAGGCCGACAACGAGGTCTCCTTCCTCGGCAAGCTCGATTCAGGCAGCCTCAAGATCAAGGTCGCCTCCTCGATCGTCGCCATCTCCTCCATCCACTTGCTGCAGGTCTTTCTCAACGCCGACCAATACGAGGACGGCAAGATCATGTGGCTCACGCTGATGCACCTCGCCTTCGTCGCCTCCGCCGTCATGCTCGGCTTCCTGGAGAAGCTCATGAGCGTCACGTCAAAGAACGATTTGAAGGATAAGGCTTAGAGGACGGCACAGGGGCCCTTTGAGCGGGTGAACAAGCAGCTGCCCGACGCAAAACGCCGCGCTATGCTCTTTCGCGTCCCGATATCAATTGACCGAAGCAGCAGCCGGAACGGTCTCTGCTTCAGCTTTTCTGGGGCATCGAAGGCTTTCCTTGGCATCCGGCCCACACAGGTGATAACCGGGCTCCTCATCATAAGGGATGATCCCATTGATGATGCCGAGATCGAGCGCCTGAGAACGAAGTATTTTCCGTTGCTCAATTGATGTCGCAAGCATCATGGTCTCGTATGTCTCGGCCCTGACGCCCATCTCGTCGAAGTAGGCGAAGAATTTCGTATATTCAGCCGCCGTGGGTCTGACGAGGCCGATAGCGGAATATCCGACAATCCGCGGCGTTCCGCTCGTCAAGACAACAGTACAGGTCGAAAGGCAGTACGCACGGCCGGCAAAGACTTCACCCTCGGTCGGTCCGCTTTTGGCGATGCTGGCTATGCAACGCGGATCCAGCTTAGGACAATTCGGCAATTGCGTTCTGCCAATTGAAGTCTCCAGACCTGCCGCACGGATCATACGCCCCATCGCGAAAGCCGCATCCATGTCCCCGCCATTAGACTGAAGGACGACCGGCAGCTTTCTTTCGCCGAGCGTCGTCAACATCGCCTTCAGCCGAGCCGGCGTGTCCGGCGTGATGTCTCCATCCGCGGAAATCCACTGCGTGCACTCCTCCTGGCAATTGCCATTGTACATCAGGAGAAAGTCCATCGGTCGGGTTCTCGGCAGTCTCTCGCTTATGTCTGCGGCCGCATCCTGCACGGGCGCTTGAGATACAGGCGCCTTAGCCGCCACGGGCGCTTCGGCTACCGGATGGCCGTGACACACAGCTTCGGCCGCTGCATCCGGCGCGCAGAGCGGCATGCCGGGCCACTCATTGTAAGACAGCATGTCCGTGATGAGACCTGTTCGAAGTGCCTCTGCAGCCGGTACGATATTGATGTTGTCAGGCGTGGCGCTCATCATGAGACCGATCACATCTTCGCTGACGCCCATTTCTTTCAAATAGGCCGTCAAGGCAGCGGTAGCCTTCTTTCCAAGTTTGGTGGAACTGCTCTGCCCCGCCACCTTGCGCCCAACCTCCTTGCGGGAGATTTCCTTCTTCTTGCCGTTCACGATCTTGTATTCGATGCGATAGGAAACACGCACCTTGTTGTAGACGGTCGTGATCTGGTGGACGCCGATAAAGGCCCATTGCGACGAGACACGCGACGCACCGCCCGCTAACGCCAGCGGACAGGCGGAAAGACAGTATGCACCAGCAGAATAAGTGTAGCCGCCCGAGGCACCGTCCTTCGCAATAGCGGCTTCGCAGCGCGTATCCCCAACGGGGCACCCCTTCAGCCGCGTACCGCCTACCGCCGTTTCCAGCCCGGCCTTGCGAATTATCCGGCCCATCGCATAGGCGGCATCGACATCGCCACCCTCCGAACGGAAGACGACAGGCAACTTCCGGCCGCCGATCTTCTTGAGAATTTTTCTCAGCCGCGCGGGGGTATCGGACGTTATGCGTCCCTCCGCCGATATCCATTCCGGACAGTTTTCCCGGCAGAGAAAACTACGCACGAGGATGAAGCTCATCGGCGGCTGTGCTGCCTTCTTCTCCTCGGCAGCCTGCGAGGTTACCGCTCCTATCGGTAAGGTCAAAAGGAGAAAAACAAGTAATAATCTAGAAAATAGACACTTTACCAAAAAGGAAACTGCAAAGCGCACGATTAAATTGCCTCAGTTGTACTGAACATACGCTTAGCAATTGGATTGAACGCCAGCAAGCCGGATTTCGACGCCCGCTGCGGCCCTCTTACCTTTGTTCTCTCATTCGCAATCCGGCTTACATGGCGCCCCGCTGCGGCCGTGTTCACGCACTTCATCTGCTCCAGCGCAAGGTGCTGCAGGTGGACCGGTCCATCGCCTTTACGCCGGTGCGAGAAGACCGGAGTTCTCATCGAACTCTCTCAGGTGATTCTCTGCCTGCCCTGCTGCGTGGGGCCATAGCTATGCCGTCACGAAGCGCCTCAAGATACCGCAACGTTATCTTTGCAAGTCGAAACTCAATCAGAGCGCGATCTCCCGTGGCTAATTTCTCACAATTTGAATGAATCGGCCTGCCTTAAGTTAATTGGGGCTAGCATCCTGCAGATTTTCTGTGTTTGATAGCGGTAACATTGAGGCTGCCGGAGGCGTACAAATGTCTTACATGACTACCTCTGAAAGACAGTCATTGCTTTCGGCAGAGCTTGCGACCGCTCGAACGCGCAGCCTGTTTGCGCAGGCACTCGGCAGGGTTTCCACAGCCTTCGGATTGTCGCATGCGACGCTGATGCACGCTCCCTCCCCCGAAGACCTTCTCTTGAAACCTCTGCTGATCGAGAGCTCGCTTCCGGCCGCCTATGTCAGGGATTTCGACCGCGCCCACATGATGCGCGGCTGCCCTTTCGGCCTAAGGCTGAGGCAGTCCGCTGTGCCGCCGGCTTGGCACCTCAACGACGCCGTCAATGGTCAGGCCTTTCCCGCCGAACTGCGCGCCCTGATGTTGCGCCATGCCATACCGGCAGGCGTTGCCATGCCGACCATCGCAGCCGACGGCCAGCGCCTGGTCTTTTGGTTCTGCGGCGAGCGCACCGCACTCGGCCAGAGCGAGATCAACGAGCTGGTAATGATCATTCTCCATGCACTCGATGCATACAATGCAGTCAAGCGCAACGAGGAATGCGCGCATACCGCGCTATCGAACCGAGAACTAGAAGTTGTGCGATGGACGGCCCAGGGCAAGACCTCGATCGAAATCGGCCAGATCCTGACGCTCTCGGACCATACGGTGAACGCCTATATGACGAATGCGATCAAAAAACTCGATTGCGTCAACCGCACCCAGTTGGTAGCTAAGGCAATTCGATTGAAGCTGATCAACTGAGGAATCGGAAGAGAGTCGGCACGTCGTCCCGTGATCTGGGGGAATCGTGCCTCTTCACTTCGAACAGCCCGTCATTGACAAGACAGAACAATCCCGCGCCCATATCGGCATTACCGATGCGGACGTCGTCCAGATGCTCGCTGCCTACCGTCTTTTCGGCTTTTGGCGCATCGACATCGAGACAGGACATTTCTTTGCAAGCGAGGATGTCCACGCGATCTTCGGCCTCCCTTACAGCGACGGCCCTGTCAACCTGACAGAGCTGATGTCGCGCATCCACGAGGAAGACCGCAGCCTGATCGCCCAAACCTTCGAAGAAGCAAGCCTTCACGGCGTCGGCTTCCATTTCGTCTATCGCGTCGACAATCGGCTTGGCGGCTATAAGCTGGTGCGCAGCGTCGGCCGCTTCCGTGACGATGAAAGCGGCGGCGGCATCGTCGGCGTCACCTATGAATTCGTCGAAAGACTGCGCGTCGTCGGCTTCGAGGACAACACGATACCCCGCTGATTCAACAACGACAGCGCGTCCTGCTGGACGCGCAGGATCCAAAGCATGTCGCGCGACACCGACATGCGTAAAATCAAAGAGCCAAAGCGCGAGGAGCGCATATGAAAGATCGCGACGCGCTTTAGCGGTCGAGCACTGAACGGATCTCGACGAGGTTCGAGCGCACCCTCAGAATATAGAAGCCCATCGTGGCGAGATGGCTCGGCATGATCCAGCCATCCTCACGCCCGTTCGAGATGATCGCCGGCTGGATGCGCAGCGCCGACTGGAACTGCCGCATGGTCCCGCCCCAGATCGCTCCGAGATTGCGTTCCGCCACCACCTGCGAGAAATCCGCCTGAGCCGCCGCCATGATCGCGTAATAGCCATAGAGCTGGCCGTAGGCGAACCAGAACCGGTCGTCGGCACGTGTATCGAACCAGCCACGGTTGTGGTTTTCCGAACGCTCGGCGAGCATGTCGGAGGTGCCGCCGAGATCGTTGGCGATGCGGTCGATGAATTGGACGAGATTGTCGGCACGTCCGTCGAAAATGGCGTTGCAGAGGGCGAGATCGGTGTTGAACTTGCGCAGGCTGCCGATCGCCGAGCGATAATAGGAAGGCGTCGGCGTCTTCGGCCCGAAGGGGTTGAGCCCGAAATACCAGCTATATTCGTCGAACTGCAGGTTGCCACGTGCGTTCTGCAGGTCGTTGTTGATGCCCGATGTGCCGCGCACACGTCCGAGCGTATCGACAAGCTCCACCGAGGTTCGCCGGACCGCCTGGTTGACGCCGCGTTGGAACGACGCCTTGTTGTCGAGGAAGGGCGTGTGATCCCAGTCGATGCCGAAGAAACCCATCTTGTAGAGCACCATGGAGGAGATCCATGCGTTCTGGTTGACATTGAAATCGGTCAGATCGGCCGCGACGTCGACGATCGCCGAGCGCTGGCAGGTCTTCGGCGCCGTCGTATTGGCGCCCTCGGCGACCGGCACTTCCTGCCCGGCGGCAACCTTGCGTTCGGAAAGCCGATACTGGTCGACAAAGGCGGTGTTAAAATTCGACCAGACCTGCGTCTCCCAGAAGAAATAGCCGTAGAGCGCGACCAGCAGCGCCACGAACGCGATGACCGGCAACCGGATCATCCAGCTCCGGCGCTGATACCAGCCGTGCGCGGCAAGAAAGGGCCAGAAGGCCCAGGCGGAAAACAGGCGAGCCCAGCGGCCCATCATCTGGCCGATCAGCCTGAAAAAACCGGCTATCCGGTCAAGCATCGTCGTCTCCTGTCAGGCGAGGCGAACATAGGGACATTGCCGCCCCGCTGCATCCCACATATGCGCTCGATGGGCCGAGCACAACACGAGCCCTTCGATTTTCCGGAATGAAAGCATTGGGAAGAGGGGTATTGTCTGCGCCCTGTGGGTCAGGAGCGCAGGAAAGGCAGGCTGAAACGGAAGGACCTGCGCGCCGTGTCGATCAGAGGTGCTCCCGATGTTTCCGGCGGTGGTTCGGCATAAGTCGGGAACCTTCTGGCGAATTCGAGATCGACACGGCTCTTGCGCCGCTCCAGATCCTGGGCGACCAGCATGCCCTTCTCGAACAGCCTGATCGGCGCAGCGATATCAGGAAAGAGTTCCGGCTTGATCCTCACCTTCATGCCTGGCCGGTCGGTATCGACCTGCGCCTGGTAGATGATCAGCCGCTCCTCTACGTCGATCAACAGCTTGCGCAGCAGCAGGTTGCAGGCAGCGATCCGACCATTCAGCGAATCGACAAAAGCCTGGAACAGGCCGATGAAGCGCTCACGCCGCTGGCTGTCGTCGCGCATCTCGTGTTCCCCGGCGGAAATCCGCTCGGCTTCCGCCTTCAGCGCCCGCCGCTCCGCCTCCATCTGCTCCCAGTGCGCCCTGTTGCCATAGACGCCGATACGGCCCTGCGTCGTCAGCGCCTTGGCATTGAGCTCCTTCATCTTAAGGCGGGCGATATCGATGGAAACGACCAGTCGGCGCCTTTGCTCGACGATGTCGACGAGGTTGAGTTCGGCTGCTCTGTGCCGTTCGGTGAGCGCGGCGCGCTGGCCGGCGATCAGCCTGGCGAGCGCGTCCGATTTCGTCAGAAGGTCGAGCAGCCGCTCGATGACCGGCGCCTCGCGCACGCGTTCGGTATACATGCGCCACATCCGCTGGCGCGACACCCAGCCGGCCATCTTCTCACGCGGCGTCAGCCCCCGGAAACTATCGAGATCGGCAGAAACCTCGGCCGTCAGCCGGTCGAGGGAAAAAACCAGCTCGGCCAGTTGGGCGTCAAGCGTCGCAGCATCGGCGATATGTGCTTGGAAGCGGGCATTCTGCTCGAGGAAGACCTCGTCGGCCGACCGTGTTTCGTCGCCGCCGAAGGCGCCGATCGCGGCCACGCAATAGGACCCCTCGGCCGCAATCCTCTCGGCAAGGCTGTCGGCGGCTTCGTACTGGCTGTCGAATGGCGGGGGTTTGCGCACCTGATCTCTCCAGGGAATCTCCTGACCCCAAGCTAGTCGCTTGCGGCGCCAAAGAAAACAGGCGGCGTCGCCGGCTTCAGACCGGCTCGGCGATCCAGGCACCGTTCATCGCGTCGTCCCAATGCCTGCGGCAGAGCGAGACATATTTCTCGTTGCCGCCGACATCGATCTGGGCGCCTTCGTGCAACACCTTTCCTTCTCCGTCGAGCCGCACAACCATCGTCGCCTTGCGCCCGCAATGGCAGATCGTGCGCACTTCGCGCATTTCGTCGGCGATCGCCAGCAGTTCCTGCGAGGCCGGAAACAGCTTGCCCTGGAAATCGGTTCTCAGCCCGTAGACCATCACAGGGATTCCGAGCCTGTCGACGACGCGGGCAAGCTGCCAGACATGGACAGGCGTCATGAAATGCGCCTCGTCGACGAAGATGCAGGAAATCGGTGCTCCTTCGCCGCTCAGCGTCCCAACCAACCGGAACAGATCCTCGTGCGGCTCGAAGGGAATGGCGCTCGCCTCCAAGCCGATCCGCGAGCCGATGACGCCTCGGCCCGCGCGCTCGTCGAAAGCGGCGATCAACTGCACCGTCCGCATGCCGCGCTCCTGGTAATTATAGGAGGCCTGCAGCAGCATCGTCGACTTGCCGGCGTTCATCGTCGAGTAGTTGAAATAGAGTTTTGCCATCCGATGTCTCCTTAATCGGCTTATTGAAAGCTTGGAATGGCAAAGAAAAGCCCCGTGACGGCGATAATCACAGGAATCCACGCTCAAAAACCGCCAAAAGCCCAGAAATTAAGGCGTCGCGAAAAAATCCACCGACGTCGCAATCGCATGGGTCGATACGACGCAAACGCACTGAGGTCGCTTGTCAAACTCGGCTATTGATGGTTGGCTTGGGAACTTAAAGACTGGGAGTCTAAAATGAAAACAACAAGCACGTTCAAACTCGTTACCGCAACTGCCGTCGCCGCCCTCTCCGTTGCGACCGCCGCCTTCGCCGCCGATCCCGACAGCTGCTCCACCGTTCATTTCTCGGACGTCGGCTGGACGGATATCACCGCTACCACCGCCACCGCATCCGTCGTCCTGAAGAGCATCGGCTATCAGACCGACATCAAGGTTCTCTCGGTGCCGGTCACCTACACCTCGCTGAAGAACAAGGACATCGACATCTTCCTCGGCAACTGGATGCCGACACAGGAAAAGGACGTCCGGCCCTATCTCGACGACAAGTCGGTCGAATCCTTCGGCCCCAACCTCGTCGGCGCCAAGTATTCGCTCGCCACCAACGCCAAGGGCGCCGAGCTTGGCATCAAGGACTTCAAGGACATCGCCGCTCATAAGGACGAGCTGGATGGCAAGATCTATGGCATCGAGCCCGGCAATGATGGCAACCGCCTCGTCATGGACATGATCGAAAAGAACACCTTTGGCCTGAAGGATTTGGAAGTCGTCGAGTCCTCCGAGCAGGGTATGCTCGCTCAGGTCGCGCGCGCCGACAAATCAGGCAAGCCCGTTGTCTTCCTCGGCTGGGAACCCCATCCGATGAACACCAACTTCAAGCTGACCTACCTGACTGGCGGTGACGATATCTTCGGTCCGGATTTCGGCGGCGCCAAGGTCTTCACCAATGTCCGCGCCGGTTATCTCGACGAATGCCCGAATGTCGGCACGATGCTGAAGAACCTGACGTTCTCCCTCGACATGGAGAACCACATCATGGGCAAAATCCTGAACGACGGCAAAGAGCCGGAGGCTGCAGCTTCCGAATGGCTGAAGGCGAACCCCACAGCACTCGAGCCCTGGCTCGCGGGCGTCAAGACCCGCGATGGCAAGGGCGACGCTCTCGCCGCCGCCAAGACCGGCCTCGGCCTCTGATGATACGAACGGGGCGGCTCGCCGCCCCGTTTCATTTTTGTCCGATTGTTGTTTTTCTGGATGGGCGCGCCCTTGAATTGGATCACCGAATTTAAGATTCCCGTTGGCCCCTGGGCCAAATCCTTTGTGGACTGGCTGACCTCGAACGGCGAATGGTTCTTCAACCAGATCGCCTTCCTGCTGTCGAGCGCCATAGACGGCCTGCTCTTCGTGCTGCAGAAGCCTCATCCGCTGATCGTCATCGCGGCCATCACCGCCATCGCCTTTTGGCTGCGCCGCTCGATCGCGGTCGCCGTCTTCACCTGTCTCGGGCTGCTGCTGATCGTGAACCAGGACTATTGGAAGGAAACGACGGAGACGCTCGCCCTCGTGCTGGCCGCCACCTTCGTCTGTATGGTGATCGGCATTCCGCTAGGGATTGCTGCCGCCCGCCGCCCTTGGATCTATGCTGCCATGCGCCCGGTACTCGATCTCATGCAGACCATACCGACATTCGTCTACCTGATCCCGGCGCTCATCCTGTTTGGCCTCGGCATGGTGCCGGGCCTGATCGCCACCGTCATCTTCGCAATCCCCGCCCCGATCCGGCTGACGCGCCTTGGCATCATCTCGACGCCGCCGTCCCTCGTCGAAGCCGCCGTCGCTTTCGGCGCGACGCCGATACAGGTGTTGCGCAAGATCGAGCTTCCCTACGCCACGCCGCAGATCATGGCGGGTCTCACCCAGACCATCATGCTGTCGCTGTCGATGGTTGTCATCGCCGCCCTTGTCGGCGCTCCCGGGCTTGGCGTGCCCGTCGTCCGTGCGCTGAACACCGTCAATATCGCCAAGGGCTTCGAGGCGGGCTTCTGCATCGTCATCCTGGCAATCATTCTCGACCGGATGTTCCGCACGGCGGGTGAAGGAGGCGGTGCATGACCGCGGTAAGCTTTAACAATGTCAGCATCATCTTCGGCGATCGGCCGGAAACCGCGCTTGCCATGGTCGATCAGGGCAAATCGCGCGACGAAATCGGCGCCGCCACCGGCTTGGTGCTCGGCGTCGCCGATGCCTCGCTGACGATCGAGGAAGGCGAGATCCTGGTGCTGATGGGCCTTTCCGGCTCCGGCAAGTCGACGCTGCTGCGCGCCGTCAACGGGCTCGCTCCTGTGGTGCGTGGTGATGTCGCCGTCTCCACGACCACCGGCCCCGTCAACCCTTACAGATGCAATGCCAAGGCGCTGCGGGATCTGCGCACGCACACCGTCTCCATGGTGTTCCAGCAGTTCGCTCTCCTGCCATGGCGCACGGTCGCCGAGAATGTCGGCTTCGGCCTCGAGCTCGCCGGCATGCCGGAAGCCGAACGCAAGCTCCGCGTCGGCGAGCAGCTTGAACTGGTCAACTTGACGAAATGGGCGGGCCGCAAGGTCAACGAGCTTTCCGGCGGCATGCAGCAGCGTGTCGGCCTTGCCCGCGCCTTTGCCACCGGCGCCCCGATCCTGCTCATGGACGAGCCTTTCTCGGCGCTCGACCCATTGATCCGCACCCGCCTGCAGGACGAGCTCCTGGAGTTCCAGCGGCGGCTGAAGAAGACCATTCTTTTCGTCAGCCACGATCTCGACGAGGCCTTCCGCATCGGCAATCGCATCGCCATCATGGAGAGCGGCCGCATCATCCAGTGCGGAACGCCGCACGATATCGTCAAGAACCCCGCAGACCAGTATGTCGCCGATTTCGTGCAGAACCTCAATCCGATCAACATGCTGACGGCGGCCGACGTCATGCAGCCGGGCCTTGGCCAGACTGCCGCCGGCATGAGCGTCAGCGCCACGGCCCGCGCCGCGACCCCGCTCATCGATATCCTCGATGCCCTTGCCCGCCAGCCAGGCAGTATCGGCATCGTCGAGAACGGCGCGATCGTCGGCACCATCTCGGCTCAGGATATCGTTGCCGGCCTCACCCGCCATCGCCGCAAGCAGGAAGCTTGATGTTTTCCATCCGCTTTGTCACAAAGTGGATATGAAAGATCAGCCCTCGCCCTTACGCGAAACCGACGACGATGCCCGAAAGCTCGCCCGCGTGCTTCTGCGCTCCGCCAGGCACGCGGCGATTGCCGTTCTCGCCCCCGAGACCGGCTTCCCCTTCGCCAGCCGCGTGCTCGTCGCCACCGATATCGACGGCATCCCCGTCATCCTGGTTTCGCAGCTGTCGGCTCATACCAAGGCGCTCGCCAGAGATCCGCGCGCCTCGCTCCTGACCGGCGAGCCCGGCAAGGGGGATCCCCTTGCCTATCCCCGCCTGACGACCCAATGCCTGGCAGAAGCCATCGAGCACAGCAATCCATTCTACGCGCGGATACGCACGCGTTTTCTCGCTCGCCACCCCAAGGCGAAGCTTTATATCGACTTTCCTGATTTCCTATTCTTCCGTCTCAAGCCTGAGCAGGCCAGCCTCAATGGCGGTTTCGGCCGCGCCTACCAACTCGATGGGAACGATCTCGTAATCCAGTCGGCCGCGAATGAGGAGATTGCCGCCAGGGCAACAGAGACAGTGCGAGATTTAGTAGAACGCCACCCCGATGTGGAGGAAAGCCTTGCTACCAGGCTAAAGGCGCCGGAATCGGGTTCTTGGCGCATTTGTGGTGTGGATTCCTCAGGTTTCGACATGATTTCCGGCGATTCTCTGCTGCGATACGAGTTCGAAACCCTCGCTGTGGATGCCGATCACATTTGTTCAAACATATCTAAAATAGCATACTCGATACCTTAAATTTAGGTATATACAATCTTCGAGCCCAGTTGCTAGTTTTTGATGTCAGTCAAAATCCCGGCTGGCGGCCTGCGCCAACACACTTGATGTACGTTTCGCATTAGGAAGATAACATATGGAAACCTCTGATTTGGCCGATCACACGAACGTGGCGGCAGCTTTATTGTCGGCCATGGCAAACCCGAAGAGATTGCTGATCCTGTGTAGCCTGGTGAAGGGCGAAGTAGCCGTCGGCGTGCTTGCGACGCAGGTCGGGCTCAGCCAGTCGGCTCTCTCTCAACACCTGTCGAAATTGCGCGCTCAAAAGCTGGTCAAAACCCGCCGGGACGCACAGACCATCTATTATTCGAGCACCTCCGAGCCGGTCATGAAGATCCTGGCAACGCTCGAAGATATCTACCTCGTGCAGAACCGGAACAGATCCGCCGCTTAATGATAGCGCTGACATGAAGTCGGCCGATGCCATGCCGCAAGGGAATGTTCCCGGAGGCTTGGCAACGATATTTCAGCACGTGAACCTTATGGCACGACCGGCAAATTTGCGATTTGCCGGTCGTGTCTTTGCGCGCCCGGTCTTTTGCTCCTTTCGCCGGCGGGGAAAGAATTGCAGCCTGATCGAGCTGAAGCGCTCGCCCCGTGATCGACCGAGACAAGTTGAGCTTCCCGTTAGGAACCGTTCTCGGGACTTTTCCCGTTGACGCCTTGGGAAGCCCTGATAATTTGACCGGGCAGTAAAAATATGGGCGTAAAGCCCCCGGGAAAGGGCCGACAGCGGCCAGGAGAACAGCATGTCCAATCGCCTCAACGCACCGAACGATCTTCGCGCCTTCTGGATGCCGTTTACGGCAAATCGCCAGTTCAAGAAGGAGCCGCGTTTGTTCGTTGGCGCCAAGGACATGTACTATACGACCCATGACGGCCGTCAGGTGCTGGACGGCACCGCTGGCCTCTGGTGCGTCAATGCCGGCCACTGCCGCCCGAAGATCACCGAGGCGATCCGCGAGCAGGCCGGCGAGCTCGATTACGCGCCGGCCTTCCAGCTCGGCCATCCCAAGGCCTTCGAACTGGCAAACCGCCTGGTCGACATTGCCCCGGAAGGCCTGAACCACGTTCTCTATACCAACTCCGGTTCCGAATCCGTCGAGACCGCGCTCAAGGTGGCGCTCGCCTATCACCGGGTGAAGGGCAATGGATCACGGTTCCGCCTGATCGGCCGCGAGCGCGGCTATCATGGAGTCAATTTCGGCGGCATCTCCGTCGGCGGCATCGTCACCAACCGCAAGATGTTCGGCACGCTTCTAACCGGCGTCGATCACATGCCGCACACCCACCAGCCCGGCAAGAACAACTTCACCCGCGGCGAGCCCGAGCATGGCGGTGACATCGCCACCGAGCTGGAGCGTATCGTCACCCTGCATGACGCCTCTACCGTCGCCGCCGTCATCGTCGAGCCGGTGGCGGGCTCCACCGGCGTCTTGATCCCGCCCAAGGGCTACCTGCAGAAGCTGCGCGAGATCTGCACCAAACACGGCATCCTTCTAATCTTCGACGAGGTCATCACCGGCTTCGGCCGCCTCGGCGCCCCCTTCGCCGCCCAATATTACGACGTCAAGCCCGACATGATCACCGCCGCCAAGGGACTGACCAATGGTGTCATCCCGATGGGCGCCGTCTTCGTCACCTCCGAGATCCATGATGCTTTCATGAACGGCCCGGAGCACATGATCGAGTTCTTCCACGGCTACACCTATTCCGGCAACCCGATCGCTTCTGCCGCCGCACTCGCCACGCTCGACACCTATAAGGAAGAGGGGCTGCTGACACGCGCCGCCGAGCTTTCCGACTACTGGGCCGACGCTCTGCATTCGCTAAAGGACTGCCCCAATGTCATCGACATCAGGAACACCGGCCTGATCGGCGCGATCGAACTCGACCCGATCGCCGGCGAGCCGACCAAGCGTGCCTTCACCGCTTTCCTGAAAGCCTATGAAAGCGGCCTGCTGATCCGCACCACAGGCGATATCATCGCGCTCTCGCCGCCGCTGATCATCGAGAAGCACCATATCGACGAGCTCTTCGACAAGCTGCGGACCATCCTGCAGAACAACATCTGAGAAGCTCTGAAATTTCCGGCAAAAGGGCATGCAGCACGTCAAAGTGTTATAGCGCCGCGCGTCTGAAAGGACGCGCGGCGCTATAAGTCCACGCAGGCCGGTTTGTTGCGAAGCTGGATAGACCTCAGGTCACGGCGGCGACGGAAAGGCAGAGGGCGAATTTCTTCAACAGCCGGCGATCGAAATGCCCTTCGTTACCAAGCATCCATTTCAGTGCTTGGCTCGCGCTCCATGGCGCCCTGTACGGCCGCACCGAGGTGATGGCGTCGTAGACGTCGCAAATCGCAGCAATACGCGCATGGAGGCTGACCTGCGCCTCGGAAAGTTTGCGGGGGTAGCCTTTGCCGTCGATACGCTCATGATGGTTGAGGCATACGTCGAGAACGATCTCCGAAATGCCTTCCTGACGCGACAGGATGGCGTGTCCCTTTTCCGGATGGTCGCGGATCATCTTGATCTCGTCCTCGTCCAGGGGGCCTTCCTTGTTGAGTATCTCGAGCGGAATTTCGAGCTTGCCGACGTCGTGCAGCAATCCTGCTGTGCCGAGCATCTGAACAGTCGTCTCGTCAAGTCCGAGATGACGGCTGAAAAGGATCATCAGCGCGCTCACCGAAATCGAATGCAGGAACGTTGCCTCGTCCTTGGATTTCAGACGCGTAACGCTCAGAAAGACCGTGGGACTCTGATCGATAGACTTGGAGACCGAGGAAATCACCGGCGCCACCTGATCGACGCTGATCCCATCGCCATGCTGGAGTCGACCGAAAATGCTTTCCAGCACCTGCATGGATTTCTGGATGGTCTCGCGTGCCGCCTTGGTGTCGATCTCGATATTGCCACCTGGCAGGCCGTCAATATCCAGGCCTCTGCTGGTGTTGATGATCACGCCTGTCATGCCGTTTTTGCGAAGCTTCTGGGCATCGATTTCACGGCGCAGAAGAAATCTGCGCTTGGACAGAAAGGGATCGTGCCATGCACCCTCGATGGCCTCGACAAACATTCCGGTGCGCACCTGCCTGGCTTCGACCCGCTTGAGCATCCAGCTCTCTATTCCTGAAATAACTCTCTGTTTATTGTCGACCGTTCTTTTGCATCGCAGCAATATATGCGCGAATAATGGTTCTACCCTAATTGGTAGAATCAAATGTTAATCTCGAAACAGAATTCGAATATTCAGAAAGACGAAGAGAGCCTCCGCGAAATTCGCCAGGTTTGATCGGCGCATCGCTGACGCGGGGTACCGGCACCCTCCAGAAATCGGCAGACGGCGTCAAAATCGACGATTTCGGACGATTTCGCACGGGATCGGCTCAATTCTCGTTTCATTTTGCTATCAACTTGCGAAATCTCACCAAAATTCCTAGAAATCTTGCCGTTGCACCCATTCGAGCCAAATATGGCCGGAGGGCGCATTGATCGCGCCGATATCGATCGTCCTTGGCACGGCCTTAGGGCCGTTGAACGATCCGGAAAAGCCGGCGCGACGCTTCATCGCGGGTCGAATGACCCCATCCAAGGAGACAGACAATGACCCTCAAGACTTTGACGGCGACCCTCGTCGCGTCACTCGCCTTTGCGCCGCTTGCCCACGCCGATATCACCATCGGCCTGATCGCGCCGCTGACCGGCCCCGTCGCTGCCTATGGCGACCAGGTGAAGAACGGCGCTCAGACAGCCGTCGACGAGATCAACAAGAAGGGCGGGATTCTCGGCGAGAAGGTCGTCCTCGAACTGGCCGACGATGCCGGCGAGCCGAAACAGGGCGTTTCCGCCGCCAACAAGGTCGTCGGCGACGGCATCCGTTTCGTCGTCGGCCCAGTGACCTCAGGCGTCGCCATTCCCGTTTCGGACGTGCTTGCTGAAAACGGCGTGCTGATGGTCACCCCGACCGCGACCGCCCCTGACCTGACCAAGCGCGGTCTCACCAACGTGCTGCGCACCTGCGGACGCGACGACCAGCAGGCCGAAGTCGCCGCCAAATATGTGCTGAAGAATTTCAAGGACAAGCGCGTCGCCATCGTCAACGACAAGGGCGCCTATGGCAAGGGCCTCGCCGACGCCTTCAAGGCGACGCTGAACGCCGGAGGCGTCACCGAAGTCGTCAATGACGCGATCACGCCTGGCGACAAGGATTTCAGCGCGCTCACCACCCGCATCAAGTCGGAAAAGGTCGACGTGGTCTATTTCGGCGGCTACCACCCGGAAGGCGGCCTGCTCGCCCGCCAGCTGCATGACCTCGCCGTCAACGCGACGATCATCGGCGGCGACGGACTCTCCAACACCGAATTCTGGGCAATCGGCACGGATGCGGTAGGAGGCACGATCTTCACCAACGCTTCGGACGCCACGAAGAGCCCGGATTCCAAAGCCGCAGCCGATGCGCTCGCCGCCAAGAACATCCCGGCCGAGGCCTTCACGCTGAACGCCTATGCCGCCGTCGAAGTGCTGAAAGCCGGCATCGAGAAGGCCGGCAGCGCCGAGGATGCGGAAGCCGTCGCGACCGCGTTGAAGGACGGCAAGGAGATCCCGACCGCCATCGGCAAGGTCACCTACGGCGAAACCGGCGACCTGACCTCGCAGAGCTTCTCGCTCTACAAATGGGAAGCCGGCAAGATCGTCGCCGCCGAGTAAACCATCGCGGACCGTCGACCACCGGGCGCCCCTATGGCGCCCGGTTTCGTTTTGCGGCACTCGCTTGTGGCGGCAGATCGGTTATAAGTTTCGGAATCGGTTGTAATGTGAGCAATGCCATGACCACCAAGCTCGAACGTCTCATCGACCAGGGCGTCGGCCGCGTGCCGGCCGATATCGTGCTGAAGGGCGGCCGTTTCTTCGATCTCGTTACCGGCGAACTCGTCCTGTCGGACATTGCGATCGGCGCCGATCGCATCGTCGGCACCTCAGGCGATTATGATGGCGAGACCGAAATCGATATATCGGGCAGGATCGTCGTTCCCGGCTTTATCGACACGCATCTGCATATCGAATCTTCGCTCGTCACACCGCATGAATTCGATCGCTGCGTTCTGCCCTACGGCGTGACGACCGCGATCTGCGATCCGCACGAAATCGCCAATGTGCTCGGAACCGCCGGCATCGAATTCTTTCTGGAATCGGCACTGGAGACGATCATGGACATCCGCGTCCAGCTCTCCTCCTGTGTTCCGGCGACGCATCTCGAAACCTCCGGCGCCGACCTGCCGATCGAGCGCCTCCTGCCCTACCGCCACCACCCGAAGGTCATCGGCCTTGCCGAATTCATGAATTTCCCCGGCGTGATCCACAAGGATCCCGTCTGCATGGCCAAGCTCGATGCCTTCCAGGGCGGCCATATCGACGGTCACGCGCCGCTACTGTCCGGCAACGACCTTAACGGTTACCTCTCGGCCGGCATCCGCACCGAGCACGAATGCACGACCGCCGCCGAAGCGCTGGAAAAGATCCGCAAGGGCATGCATATCCTTGTGCGCGAGGGTTCGGTATCCAAGGATCTCGCGGCGCTGATGCCGATTATCACCGAGCGGCTGTCGCCCTACCTGGCGCTCTGCACCGACGACCGCAATCCGCTCGATATCGCCGAACAGGGCCATCTCGATCATATGATCCGCACGGCGATCGCAAGCGGCGTCGAGCCCCTGGCGATCTACCGCGCCGCCTCGATTTCGGCCGCCCGCGCCTTCGGCCTCAGGGACCGCGGCCTGGTCGCGCCGGGCTGGCGCGCCGATCTGGTGGTTCTCGACAGCCTGGAAAACTGCCGCGCCGACATGATCTTCTCCGCCGGTCGCCGCGTCACCGATGCGCTCTTTTCTTCGCGCAAACCGGTTGCCCCGATCGGCCTCGACAGCGTCAAGGCCCGGCCCGTCAACGCCGCCCATTTCGGCGTCCCGGTCGCCGAGGGCGAGACGCCTGTCATCGGCGTCATGCCGGGCAAGATCATCACCGAGCATCGCCGCTATCGCCTGCCCGTCAGGGGCAACGAGACGACGGTCGATCTCGCCAACGATATCATCAAGGTCGCCGTCATCGAGCGCCACGGCAGGAACGGCAACCATGCCAACGGCTTCGTCCAGGGCTTCGGCCTGAAGAAGGGTGCGATCGCCTCGACCGTCGGCCATGACAGCCACAATATCTGCGTGGTCGGCGTCAGCGAGGACGACATGGCCTGCGCCGCAAACCGCCTTGGCGAGATCAAGGGCGGCTTCGTCGTCGTCGAAGACGGCAAGGTCACCGGCGAAATCGCCCTGCCCATCGCCGGACTTATGAGCCTCGAGCCCTATGAGACGGTTCGCGACATCCTCCACCATCTGCGCAAGGCCGCCTTCGCGCTCGGCGCCACGTTGGAAGAACCCTTCCTCCAGCTCGCTTTTCTACCGCTGCCGGTCATCCCGCACCTGAAGATATCCGACCGCGGCATGGTGGATGTGGACAAGTTCGCGCTCATCGGGTGATGCGATTGAAGCAGGGCTGGCTCCGCGGTGGACAACCTCTCGACGTTCGCCTTCAGAGACACAGCAGTCGAACATCAAACCCGCGCGCAAAACCCGTCGAGCGCCGCAAGCTTCACTGATCCCGCGCCCGCTACCGCCTCGAAGCCCGGCATATCATGCGGTTCTCCGAGCACGATGCCATCAGGCAGGCGGAATTCCGCCGGTTTGCGCGTCAGGTTGAAAACGAAGAGCAGTTTTTCTCCGTCCTTTTCGCGGGTGAAGGCGAGCAGGTCCTGGTTGGTACCGATGAAGGTCATGTCGCCGTCGACCAGCGCCGGATGGCTCTTCCGGAATGCAAGCGTCTTGCGGTAGTGATGCAGCACCGAGCTGTCGCTCGCCTCCTGCGTATCGACGGAAAGTGCTGCCTGCTCGTAAGGCACCGGCAGCCAGCTCTTTTCCGCGGATGTGAAGCCCGCATGCGCCTTGCCGGCTTCCCAGGGCATCGGCGTGCGGCAGCCGTCGCGGCCCTTGAAGGCCGGCCAGAAGCGGATGCCGTAAGGATCGCGCAGATCCTCGAAGGCGAGCTCTGCCTCCGGCAGGCCGAGTTCCTCGCCCTGATAGAGGCAGATCGAGCCACGTAGCGCCGCAAGCACCGAGACCGCCAGCTTGGCGATGACGGGCCGTTCTTCCTCCGTCCGCGCGAAACGGCTGACATGGCGCATGACGTCGTGGTTGGAAAAAGCCCAGCAGACCCAGCCGTCCGTGACTGCCTTGTGGAACGCCTCGACGCAGCCGCGAATATGCTCGGCGGTGAAATCCGGTCCGAGCAGATCGAATGTGTAGCACATGTGCAGCTTGTCGCCGCCACTCGTATAGGCGCCAACCGTCTTCAGCGAACGCGCGCCATCGCCGACTTCGCCGACAGTCGTGCGATCCTCGTACTGATCGAGCAGCGCCCGGAAGCGCTTGAGGAAATCGACATTTTCCGGCTGCGTCTTGTCGTAGAGGTGGTTCTGCATGCCGTAGGGATTGCTGTCGGGCGCATCAAGGCCTGCGTCATCCTCATCCGGCTCATGCGGCGGATTGCTCCTGAGCTGCTTGTCGCAGAAATAATAGTTGACCGTATCCAGGCGGAAACCGTCGACGCCGCGGTCGAGCCAGAACTTCACCGTCTCGAGGACCGCATCCTGCACGGCCTTGCTGTGGAAGTTGAGGTCCGGCTGCGAGGTCAGGAAATTGTGCTGGTAGTATTGCCGGCGCACGCCATCCCATTCCCAGCCCGGCCCGCCGAAAATCGACAACCAGTTGTTCGGCGCCGTACCATCCGGCTTCGGATCGGCCCAGACATACCAATCCGCCTTGGGATTGGTCCGGCTCGATCGGCTCTCGACGAACCAGGGATGCCGGTCGGAGGTATGCGAGATCACCTGGTCGATAACAACCTTGATGCCGAGCCTGTGCGCTTCGGCCATCATCTCGTCGAAATCGGCGAGCGTCCCGAAGATTGGATCGACGTCGCAATAATCGGAAACGTCGTAGCCCATGTCGGCCATCGGCGACTTGAAGAAGGGCGAGAGCCAAATCGCGTCGACGCCGAGGCTGGCTATATGCGGCAGCCGGCGGGTGATTCCCCTGAGATCGCCAAGACCGTCGCTGTTGGTGTCCTGAAACGAGCGCGGATAGACCTGATAGATCACCGCGCCGCGCCACCAGTCCGCACTCCCGCCTGCCTGCAATGCCATCGGCTACATCTCCTGCCTCGTTTGCGCTCGCCACACTAAAGCGGACAAAACAAAAGACAACCGGGTGAAGCTGTGATGAGAGCGTGGCGGATGTCACGGCGCGTCGTCGCGATCCGACAAGGGGGAGACGTATATAGGCTTGTCCACAACCCGTTTCCAACCTCCGGATTTGGGGTTGCAACGCAAAGCCTTTGCGATAATGTGCGCGCTGACCTGCACGTAAGAGGTCAAACACCGGGAACAAATGTCTAATAAAGGCGAAAAGCCTAGAAAGGTGGACCCACCATGAACCATTTCGCGAAAAAATTTCTCGCCTCTGCAATGCTTGGCACATTGCTGGCGTTTTCGGCCCATGCGGCCACGCTCAACATTCACAATGGTGGCGACCCGCAGTCGCTCGATCCGCAGAAGCTTTCCGGAGACTGGGAAAACCGTATCGCCGGCGACATTTTCGAAGGCCTCGTCACCGAGGACGCCAAGGATAATCCGATCCCCGGCCAGGCCGAAAGCTGGACGATTTCGCCTGATGGCAAGGTTTACACCTTCAAGCTTCGCGACGGCATCAAGTGGTCAGATGGCCAGCCGGTGACGGCAGGAGACT
>Ga0102593_1000920_pt1 | contig 36163 bp, 45 predicted proteins | sample AraplaCol_mMS_r2_2_FD_76862 | JGI IMG/M metagenome (GOLD analysis project Ga0102593, IMG submission 76862) | Arabidopsis root microbial communities from North Carolina, USA - plate scrape MF_Col_mMS_r2 (SPADES assembly) (version 2) | ecosystem: Host-associated > Plants > Roots > Endosphere...
AGAACAGGGCTTCCCGTCCGCTCAGCCGTACTTAAGCCACACGCCGGCAGGTTAGTAGTATGGTGGGTGACCACATGCGAATCCCTGCTGTTGTATGTTTTTGTTTTTCTTTTTTGCTTTTGCTTACTTTTGTTTGCTCTATATGTATATAGGTGGCATACGAGCTGGCCACCCCAAAACACATAGTAAATCCGATAAATTACAACATCATATCTCGACAACCATATGAATTCATGGGATTCTATTAAGATATTGTATTCTTAACTCTATTAATAGCCAGCAGATATAATAAATAACGAAAAAATATTATGGTGGTCGAGATATACATAAATATATTTCGAATCTGTAAAATTACGTGTATTTTATTGTAATGTTGTGAAATAATTGTTCAAATTAATTCAAACTTGGATATATTATTTGGCATGATAAATCAAAGTCATATTCCAGTTCGCAGCTAGATACACTTTTTTTTTAATCGAGGTAAGCTGAGATGAAATTTGTGATTGTATACATTTTGGGGACGGGTGGCCAACTCGCTTACCCGGCCAGCTCGTATGCCACCTACGTTATAAGAGAAGAGACGAGACCAGGACAAGTATATTTGCTAAGGTTTATACATGGTTTTTTGTTCAATATTTCGCTATTTTTAAAGTTTATATATCGAATTCTGTGATCATTTATGATATAATTTGACGGTTTCACAAGCTCCTAGGTACTTTGGTCGATTGTGAGTAAAATACTCGATCGTTGGCTCAAAAGATTTCAGACTATAGGACAGGATAAGTACACTTTCGCAAGACCAAAAGAGACATCCCTTACCAATAATCAAAGCCCCTTGGTTGGAATCAGAACCGGTCTTATCACAATTTTCTATGCTATACCTAGACTGCAGCACTAACCGCGGTGTTTGCAATTAACCTAAAACATAACCAAATCGATTCAGTTTTAGTATTTCAAGACCAAATCCAAAACCTTGCCGCAGTATACTCTCGACTGGAACCTCCTCTCGGCCTTGTTTCCCGCTTTACCATAATGGAATATACCTAGACTGCGGCACAGTTTTGGATTTTGTCTGCGGTTGTGTTGAGATCCCAACCAAAACCTGACCGCAAATTTGTGAGGTCATGAAATGAAGACCAAACCGCTGCGGTTTTGGTTAGGTTTTCACTTGACCGCGGTTTTTGCGGTTGGTGTTGCAGTCTAAATATATCTTTCTTACATTCGTGTATGCAAACATAATAGTCAATCATATGCGTACACTTTGTGGGAGTACTGAATAATGAGACCACTGCTTGACGGTGCCATTCCTTAAGACTGAAATAGCTACACAGACAGATGATAGTTAGAGCTTAGTTACTCAGATCAGTCATTTAGGTAGGTATCTAGATTGCTTCTATCTATCACTTGATGGCATCATCATCCATCAGCATCTTCCACTTCCATCAACAGGAGGGATTGTAAGTTCACATTCCAGTTACCTAAATTCGCCAATGTTTTTGTTTGGTTTTATTTGAATCTTCTCTCTCGCCTTCAGGGTGCAAATTTACTACGACTCGATCTGTTGGCTACGTCAGAATGCCATTTCCCTTGGTCTGAACGAGTGAGCAGACGGCAATATGCAATCTCGAAATGGTCATATATAAGAAAATTAGACAATGATATCCGAGAGATCTAACAAGATACCAGGGATGCTTCATGAGAAATTGTGAACAAAAAGGCAGTGAATAGTTCTATCAGTAAATAAACCAGGGAGATGCGCAGAGTGGTTCGATGCAGTTGAAATGTGGAGAAACAGTCTGGGGCGACAGCCCCCCGCGATGGCCACGCCTTGGCAACTTTATCATTTCGGGGAATTCAAACGAGTCTCCACTAAAGACCCCACTTCCATCTCTCTTCCCTGCTAGAATGACAGCTCTCCCAATGTCTTGCATGCTTCGACGCAATCTGCAAGTTCCCGGTGAATGGCCGTCATGCCAACATCCCGTGTTGGACGGCAAAAACGGACTGGTCGAAATGGCCAACGGTCACGCAAAGGCTGGTGAGTCCCTACTTGATATAAAGCAGAAGGGATGAAATGGGGAATGACATTGACAACCTTCAGTCCGGAATGCCGTGCACGTAAAATCAAATGTGATGAGACCCAACCGGAATGTGCTCAGTGCGTCAGAGATGGGCGTGTTTGTCGGATAATCGACGGTCTCTTTCGGCCCCATCAAGTTTACATCCCGAGGGAGTCGGCATCCCGGCCCGAAAGGCCTCCAAAGCGACAGTCTTCAGGGCCCCAGATTCCGGTTCCCCAGACTCATCCGGAGGACACACTCGAATCATCAGTGTCAGGTATGGTTTTAATGTTGCCCGTGGTAAGCTGATGCTGACTATTTTTTTTGGGAATTCTAGCCATTACTCCTAGTGATGTCAACCCCGCTGTCGATGGTCCTCGACCGTCTAATTCTCCCAGAAATACAACATTATCGACCTCGCCGGCGAGTCCACCGGTAAATTCAAGAGGATCAATTTCCATAGACTGCCTGCTGACGCAGTCCTCACGGTCAGAAAAGCCCCATGAGACTATCGGGACGCCGTCAGTACAGTCCTTGCCATCCACCAACCAAGATCTTTCTACAGGTCTGATCATCTCACAAAATCCCCCAACAGTGACTATTCGGGCTTCCTCGCGCGTATCTGCAATTCCATTAAGTATACCAGAGGAAAGCAATCAAGACCGTGCCGAGATAGGGTTTTTTCTGCGGCACTTCGCAGATGGTGGTGGACAATGGATGGACATTTGCACTGGTCAAAGATCCTACTTCAGCCAATATATTGTCCAACTCACGAGTCAGAGCCCACTTCTTCGTTATTCAGCATGTGCTCTAGCCGCAAAGCAGATTGGCCAGATGCAATCTCATTCACAAATTACAAATACCACCCCTCGCTCGAAAATGACAGCCTCCACTATTCTTCGACCGAGAATGGACTTCATATGGTATGGCGCGAAATACTACGAAAAGGCCATTCTACTAATGGCCCACCAAATCTCCCACTATTCTCCCACCAATCAAAGTCAAAGTCACCTTTCTCCTGACGAGATCTACCGGTCTCCTGATAGCGAACACAGTCATCTCGACGATCACGAAAACATGTCGTCGGCGTTCCGAGTCCTCGCTGCCTGCATATTATGCTCATATGAGGATTTGAATGCAACAATGCGAGCTTGGACAGGCCATTTGGACGGAATCAATAAACTACTTCGGCCGCATCTCTCTTCTGTTAATTTCTGCTGCATTCCTCAGCCAATGAGGGCTTTGGAGGTATCGTTCTGGTACTTTACACTCAACGATATGCTTAACAGCTGTGAGTGAAACTCTTGCATTGAATGCGCTCTTTCTAACGTGAAATCCGTTAGTCACAATCCGCCAGCCATGTCGCGTAGACATTGACGACATCGCGCTGTGGCAAAAAATGGGCCTCCAACTCGACAGTTCCGGGCGTTTAGCACCGGATCTCGTTGAAGAGGTCCACCAGGAGCTTATATTCTTTAAAGCTCTCATCCGACTTCTATGCAAACTAGTAACGCATGATTGCGGAAACACTTCCCAATGGGCACATATCAGCATGGAATTTGACCAATGGTACGAAACCCTACCACCGGAATACCTCGCACCCATCTCTCAAACTCTTCCGCCAAACCAAAACGACAGCGAATACCTTCTTCCGGAAACCTGGTTTGGGTCCGAAACTTGTGCTATCGCTATGGCCCTCTATCATATGGCTAGAATTCTTTTACTGGTAAATCAACCACAGGAAAGATTTCTTGCCACACAATCACAGAAGCGCGATATGTTAGGCACATACAACTCCCTTCAACGGAACCTCAGTCGCCACGCGATGGAAATTCTTCCCATTGCATACGGTATGTCCAGTAACATTGTACAAAAATATATGCTACAGCCACTCTACGTCGCTGGCCGATGCTTGTCGAGCTGGAATGAAAGGAAAATTGTTATTGAACGACTCAGACACATTGAAGGCACCCTGGGATTGGCTACTGAATATCGTGTCAAATGCCTTGTAGAAGAATGGGGGGTTCCGTACGAATCACTGGCGCCGCGGGATCAGGCGGGTGGCCTTGTTGGTAACATATTATAACGATGCAATATGCACTGGACATGCTGCCCACCACTTCAAAGTCAATACTTATATCAAGTGATTATAAGTATGAAGTCTATTAGGTAGAACCATGAAAGAAGCTTGAGTCGAACTTCTTCAATTTTCTGTCTTCGGGACTCTAACCCAAGTGGGCTGGCTGTTGCAAAACACATGGTATGTCGATCAATTACAACATTAGATCGAAACAACCACATTATTTAAAGAACTATATTATAGTATTCTATTTTCAATAAAATTATTCGTCAATATTTAATATGCATAACGCAGAAATATCCTCGTGGTTGGGATATGGATCGTTTCATCAATATTCTGGTTCAAGTACACATGGGGATTATCGATTGGGCGATTACAAACGGCTCTAAATCTCCCACATAACTCTTCATTTGCTTCTCAACTGAAAACTTCAAGATTGTTTCATGGATACATTCTATATATTTCACACTGGTTTTGTGTATAAGTGTGACTGTATATCTTAAGTTCACTAACGACCCTTTTTATCCCAGTTGAGGGCACGCCCGCTATCCCTGATTAGGCTGAACTAAACTAAGACCCTGCTACCCATTTTTCTGCTAGAGATTTTCACCCTTGAGCCTCGTGGGAAGAAGAGGCATTTCTCGTCAGATACTGTGCCACAGACTCCTCCAAGATTGATCACCATGTGGTTGAATATTATTTTACTGGTTTTAGTGACCTTTGCACTTGCAGTGGCGGATACCTCGGTTGTATCGCTGTTCCTCATTGATCTCAACGAGACCCCACAATCACTTGTGGGATCCATCGTGGCAGAGGTAAGTATTGACTGAAACTAGTCACTGATAATCTGTAATCAATTATTAACTCTTGCTCTAGGAGAATAATACAACTACCTATAGCATCAACTGCGCCAAGACCGTAGATGCCAGTGATTGTGCATATTTTCCGGGCTTGCTGTACACTGTAGGGCCTACAACAGTTGAATATGCATTGGGGCCTCCCTATGACCAGTATGTGATGTTATATAGAACTGAACTTCATGTCGAGTCGCATGCTGATATATTCTTGACCCGACCAGATACGGTACACCGATTTGCTCTGTTGATGGAACTACTTCTGCCATTTGTACCATTGTGGTGTCGGTGACTGGCGACATCACACCCTACCCTGAAACTAGGACCTTGGACAAAGATATGATTAGCTCAACGCGCGTAACTATCACTGCTGGCCCTACTCAGTCCGGAACTGGTGCTTCGGTTAAGAAAACCGTGGAATCCTCCCTAGACCACCAACGCTGGGGACTTTGAATGCCTCAGTCGGCACTAGCGAGATCTGTTTCATGACCACAGTTCCTGAAAATGCTTTGGGCGGGAAAGATGCGACCATTTCATATCTCACCATCGAAAAAACATGCCGCATAACCCAACCCATTTGAGGGCTGGGGATTATGTACCTAGACTCTGGAAGAGTTTGCTTACCGGCGGCATTGGAGCTGGAAGTGATTCTGGATAATCTTGCGAGGCGAAAAGACTATTTATCCAAAAGTATTGGAGGCGATGATACACGGAGGCCACCTCTGGCTGCACTGACTAGCCACGTAGTTAAAAGGATACTTTGTCAATTTGTTTTCGCACTTTGGTTGTTTGGTATTGCTGGTGAATGTCTGTTTTCATTACTTAGACAAGCTTCTATACTTTCCAACATTAAATGCCTAGTCATTCTGCGCCGCCTCATGTGGTAGGCAGATGGCAGATTGCTTCTTCGTCCATCATTATCACCATCACTTTTCTCATTACAAGTTGCAAAGCACTTGTTCAATACGGACAAGCTTTCTTCAAGACATAAGTCCGTCAGGCCATCCTCAGATACGAAACTGCATCCGCCTAAGGGGCATTCCTCTTGAGCAGGCGTCGAAGCAAAGGACCGTTACTCTGAAAAGCAAAAGCTATTTAGTCCAAATTGTTGAGCAGTGGCATTTTTCTATACTTGGAAAGAGCATCAAGATACGAGAACAAGTCGAGAGACTTACAAGGTTTCTTCTATGGTCTGACACGATCGTGAAGAGCGTACTTAGTACACAACCATGTGCTGCGCTGGGATGGACTGGTATCAGTCTGATTCTTCCAGTAAGCGAGACAGAATCCACAGATATATTTAATAGTGCTGACATTTATAGCTGCTTTAAGGTTGCCTCAGACAGCGATGAGTCGATGTTGAAATGATATATTTCACTTGCTGATGTGCTATTATATTGGGTTATCTGCGAAAAGAGGTATCTAAAGGGATCGCACAGTGATGAATACAAAGAGTTATCTGAGCTCCTAGCAAAGCTCTGTTCGCACATCATTGAATTCCAAGCAACTGCGATATGTCACCTTTCACAGGAGCAGCTTTCACGTGCACGGAGCGACGTGACTGGAGGGAACGACTGGGAAGGGAAAACAGCTACAATCAATGCGCTAAGCGAGCAATACAGCAACATGATTCCTCATCTTCAAGCCGGAGAAAATAAGGAAAAAATAGACAGGGTAATACATGAGATGCAACAGTTGCGGGCTATCCTTGAGATGAAGAATATTCCTCAAGCCGGGAATACACTCAGACAATTTACGAAGAACAGAAAAATGGGGATCTTCTTCATGATCTCAGATCCGGACACTAATATGAAGGCTATAAAGACTTCATTCCACGGCGCATTGATGGGACGTGTGAGTGGTTTTTCAAGAAAGATTCTGTGAATGGACGGCCGCCACAAGTCCCAGTATCCTTTGGGTATCTGCGAGTTCTGGTTGTGGGAAATCAGTTTTAGCGCGAGCTCTTATTGGCGAAAGCGATAATCCTATCGATTAGACAATCTGTCAAGCAAGATATGGAACAGACTTCCGACTCGGACTCATCATCGCTGGATTGACAGAAACGACAGATTCTCCTGGGAGTGAGCTATCTGGGTCCCTACCCTAATGTATCGCATTACTGAACTGCGGAGCCACCACCAGGTCTTGTCTGTATGGCGTCGTTGCCATTCTCAGCTATCCACAACGCCACTCAATCGAATTGAATCCTCCTGTATATCAAGTTTGCAATAGCACAGAAAGTTTGTATTGTTGAACCTATTCGTATTTTTCTTGAAAAATCATTTCTTAGCACCTTCATCGATCCCCTCCAGCCATTGCCCACTTACCCTAATGCCCGAGTCGCATGATACTTTAAATGCGCTCACGCTGTTATCTTCATTAAACAGAACATGAAGATGAGTGGTTGAAGATATTTAATACTCAGATCAAACACATGCACCCATAGATAGGGTAACGAATTGATTCTATACCGTAGTCAGTAGTAACCGTAGTACCCTTTTGTTAGAACATAGCCCTAACCCATCTACTGGCTGATACACACGGCCATGGGGTGTGGAGAACAACATTTTATACTCAAGCAACTACCATGCCAGCTTCTCCTAACATTGGAATATATTCTTGACTCAACTTCCGAACTGTACATACGACCATAGGGTGTGGAGAACAGGGCTTCCCGTCCGCTCAGCCGTACTTAAGCCACACGCCGGCAGGTTAGTAGTATGGTGGGTGACCACATGCGAATCCCTGCTGTTGTATGTTTTTGCATTTTTCCCTTTTTTATTGCTTCAATGTATATCTTGACGAACAAGGAAGGACGAGTGGATTTTCTTTCTAATTTCGCGCAATTGAAGCAAGATCTGCTGGAGCGGTAGGAGCAACAAACAGCACGCTCCATGTCGGCCCTATATGCAGGCGAGGATCTGTGGTCGCATCATAAGGAGGTGAATGAATAGAATGGCGAGGAATCGGAAGTCATCAAGGTAGTTGTGTTGTCTTAGCGCCTGCAGCATTACGCTACTCGCGAAAACCCAACTACAAAATACAAGTACATATTCTCGCGTGACTTCTTGGAAACATCTAGTGAGTCTTGCCTCTCATGGTTCCGTCAATGCCTTCCAGGTCGCTATACAAACGCCATTCATAGTCCAAGCTTGGATCATTGAATCGAGCCTGTGCATCCAGAGTTGCTATCTGGGCCATGTCCTCAGGCTGCAACTCGAAATCTGCTTCCAAGTTTTCTTCAATTTGCCAATCAACAACACTCTTGGGAATGACAGAACGACCGCTGTTAATACCCCACGCAAGTACCACCTGTACGGGACTTTTGCCATATTTCTGGCCAATATCCTTCAAAATTGGCTGGTCAATAATCCGTATCATATGTGCAATCTGTTTCGACCATCCAGTCTGTCGATAAAAGTCGTTCATATTGCCCAACGGACTGAACTGAACGACATGAATCCCTTGTGCTCGTAACCATTCGTTGAATCCTTTTTGTTGTAGATAAGGATGAACTTCCATTTGATGGACAGCCGGGGCCTAATAATCAATCAGCTTGTCGTAATATGGTATCTGGTAGTATTACTAACCGTAGAAGTCTCCCTGAGGAGAGTTTCGATTTCGCCCTTACTAAAATTCGATACTCCAATAGCTTTCGCTTTGCCAGTGCTGGTCAATTTCTCCATCGCTTTCCAAGTTTCCACATATGTCGTTTCACCCGAAATCATTCTGCCATCGGCATCCCGAGGAAACCGATCCGATCCCCGTTTGAAAGTGCACGGATAATGCATCAACAAAAGATCGACATACGGGGTATCCAGATCTCGTAAAGAATCATCCAAAGCGCGCTCCACATCATCGGGATGATAATCGTTGCACCATAGTTTCGTACCGAGAAAAATATCTTCACGGGGAACTCCGCTCTTTTTGATTCCTTTTCCAACTTCCTTTTCAACATCGTAGACCCGAGCTGTATCAATCAAGCGCATACCCTTCTGCAAAGCCCGGCTCACGGTCTCTTCCTGAGACTCGGAATCTTGAAACGTTCCGAACCCGAGTGCCGGGATTTTCGCACCGGTGTTTAGCTTGTAGGAAGTTGCACGAGTGCTCAGACTGCGTGAGAGGGGTTGTCGAGATGAAATAGACGCGCGAAACATTGGCATTCGGGTTGCTCTGGCTGCAAGGGAAGCCATTATGGAAGATTTGCAGGCTTGCTGATTTTGCGAAGCTCACTGGTATGCGAACGTCTGTTTGCCTTTGTCGTTTCTCGCAGTCTATTGTTTTTCCTGTGGCGTTCCGCAACGCTTTCTTGACAAGGCTTTTTATCCAGGTTACCCAATATGAGACAGAAAGAACGACAAGTCAATGGTGAGATATCCCCAGGTTGCGGCACCCCAGGTCGGTTAAATGTCCCCTCCCCCGGCAAAGAAATGCGGAGCTGTGGACTCTGATTATCTCCAAGTGGGACTGTCGACGCGGTGGGTAGGGACACGAGACGGGGTCCGATTGCCAAGAGCCCCGCGAGACGGAAGGCCCGCCTCTTGATAGGATGGCGTCCGAGCGTTCGTTTGGCGGCAATGAACGGGCATCAGGACACGAGACGGATACCAAGACCCGACATCATTCACCGATGAGACAGAGGATCCTGACATGGCGACGGCATGCCCCCGTGTCGGCGCAATGGCCGACTCCTAGAGGCGTTAACTGAGGGCCAAAAAAACATATTTCGACGGATTCTTATCAGCAGCGTAATTCAAACGCCTAGTCAGGTTGCTTTGACATATACTTGGCTACTGCTCTTCTATGCAGATTTCATTCTGGTCAAGGCGGTGGTGGACCCTGGATCCTCAAGAGTAAGATCCATCTCTGATTCCGAAGGATTGCTTCAACTATTACATTCATGTTCGCCCGATAGCTTCGGATTTCTTAGCGGCATTTACATGAAAGAAAAGCACTCGAACCAGTTACTGTGCCAACAATTCCCACTTCCGCATAATTCCATCCGTAGGCCTGTATTCTGACTTAGAAGTCAAGATAAGCTTTCTGACAGGCTTGCAAAATGGACACCTTCAGTACTCCAAAATAGACCTGTTCACGGCCCATAAGCGGCCCAAATACCCAAATCTAGCCCAAATGTGGAGCAAATTCAGGATTCTGGCAAACTTGCATGATTATGCGAAATCTCGCGTACTACATAGTACAATGGTACTAGCCTAACGGGTGAACCCTTTGGCACCCGAGCTAGTAGTAAGGGCCTGCCAGTGTCTTCGTAAATGGGGCTCTCTTATCTCGGTTAACACTAGTTCTCTACTAGTCTTTACTAGGTACAGCAAGTGACCCAGTTTATACTAGGGGTTAAGGGTTTCTAACCTCTTAAATCCCGTAAGGCAGATTCCAGGTCGGTCATGTTGATATACGTGGTTTTTTTATATTCCTATTCAGATCTCATCCAACCATCTCTATCTATTATTTGATAGAGATACCCGGTAATGTGCTACAATGGAGTCTCAAGTCTTCCACCGAGAATTTGACCATACGTGCTTCGTTGGTGATATGCCAAAACTCCATGAAGCAATCGCCACGGACCGCTTAAACGTTGAAGATCTTGACGTCGGACTCAAATGGGCAATACTATGGTCGTACACTGATGCTGTTGCTATTCTTTTTGGCGCAAGTGCTCGCGTCTCAGAAAGGGCAACAGGCTGTCTCCACGGGAAAGACGATCACAAGATTCTCGGATTGTCCGTCTCTTCCTAGACAACGGTTTGCATCCCAATACGAGAATTTCTAACGGCGAATCTATACTCCCGTATGTTGTGTCTCAATAACTCAATAAAAAAGAGACGTAATATCTTAGACAACTAAATTCGCTCTCTTGGTATCCATGGATAGTATATTTTCTAATTCCTCCGCTGCTGCTGTATTGCTCTCTGCCTGCGCGGATCCTAATCTCCGCGGACCAAAAAAAGTCTTTTCTCTCGGCAGAATTATTGTGAGTATTCAGAAACCAGATATCTCTATATTCGAGCTGTATCTTGAATACAGTACAAAATTGGAATTGAATCTGTTTTTCTATTCTATCCGTCTGTGCTTACAGCAGTACAAGCTGATAATCTGTTTTCTGTTTGATAGAACTGCAGATCCGAATATACTTTCCGATAAATAGAATATATCTCTATACCTCGCTGTAAGGTACGGTGAAGTAAAAATTGTTAATATATTGTTGGAGACTGGTGCAGATTCTACTGTTCTGTCCGCTGGCAGAAAAATCGGTAAAAAAGAAAAGATACCAGCGCAGATAGCTGAATATATAGGATATACCGAGACCGGCGAGGCCGTACTCAGTCTCTTCCAGGATTACTCTCGCTAAGTATCTATCAATACAAACATTTTCCTTATCTCTATTATAAGGATCTCCTTCTGGTCGCTGGTCTTGCTGACCATTTCAGTCTCTGCGAACTTGGTCAATACCGGTAGATATCCTTCTACCCGAACAAAACACAGATCGTCTCTCGGTTAGTACTAACAGTATAGTAGAAACCAACCTCTATCTCGACGGACACACAGAATTCCTAGCCAAATGATCAAACCTTGTCAAACGCTTACGGTCAAAATACAGTTCTAATCTATTTCAGCCGCAACGGCAGCCGACATCGTCAATCTGAGTGTATATCTCGCTCGGCTACGTCTGTCTAGAGCGCAATGGGATCTCCTGTACAGTATACCGAATGAAACACATGGAGCTGCCGAACAAGAGTATAGATGTATTTTTCGAAAACGAAATCCCCAATCTCAGCGAACCGATCGTTCGGTACGAAGAGGCAGAAACGCCCGAGGATATGAGTACCGGAGTATTCAAGAAATTCAGTATTCTAAAATCTAGAGATTAGTATAGTACTGGAACCCAATATATTTCGAGCTGCACAACTATGTTCATTATCAGCCGGAAGAACGTGTATACTGTGCATTGGTGGGAAAATGTTTCGTTTGCGGATCCTGAAGTGGATGGAAGACGGACAGACGCAGGACGAGTTGTTCCAGTCTACTGTTATTGATATGTTGAAAGATTGCTGTATGATTCTATTGAGGATAAGTATATCAAGGCCTATATTATCCGTTCCACAGCGATCTGAAACGATGTGGCTGAGGGCTATGTAGACGGGTGGGAGACGGTTCGAAAGACGGTTGGGGAGATTATACCCGCCTTGAAGAGCAAGACCGGTGGAGGGAAGTCACGTACGTGGCACTGGATAATGATGATTATAGACTTGTCGAGAAAGATTCAGCCGCTGGGAAGAATAAGAATATATTTCCAAGCATGACACGAAGCATAGATCGGATGGACAGACGAGGGCGATGGCAATGCTGTGGGGTGAGGACCACTTTACCCCGTACCATATGGATCAATGGTAGGAGCATGAGGTAACTAGGAGGACTGTGTGTGTCTAAACTGCGGCACGGTTTTGATTTTGGTATTGAGATGCTAATCAAAACCGCTGTTGTTTTGGTTAGGTTTTCGGTTAACCGCGGTTTTTGCGATTGCTGCCGCAGTCTAATTCAAAGTATAGAACCAGAGATAGCAATCAAATTGTCTTCTTTTATTTTCCGTTAAGAAAAGTAAATATCTCTATTATAATGAAAAAAGAAACACCCAAAGCTGTATTGATGGGATTTAGCTTTTTCTATGGCAGAGCGGATCATGATTGTAAAACATTAAAGTCGAGTAAACAAATGCTGAAAAACAGATACTCTTCAAGATTAAACTATGAATTTGCTTGAGCTCCTAGAAGCGACCGTAGACAAAACACTTATCATCGGAGGACGTGAAATACAAAAAGAGTTATATTATAAATCAGCCAGAACATCAAAGATAAACGATTAGGATGCTCAGAGAGCAGCTCCGAGAACACTCCGGGAATACTCTGGATTGCTGGGGATTGCTCAGGGAGCAGCTCAGGGAGGCGAGGGGACCATTATCAAAGGATAAAGTCTAGCATAGCATATACTATATACTGTATATATTACAGAAGAAGAGCATACTTCCACAGCTATTGCAAGTTACTGAACATTCCACCATCGGCCAACAGTCCTGTCGCATTCACATAGCGACTCATCTCTTCACAAGCTAGAAAAACTGCAGGGCCTGCCATATCCTCTGGATCACCGATTCGACCGAGAGGGATACGCGCCTCAAGAGCGGCTTTTTTGGTGGGATTTTTCATATCATGATCAGCCAACTGAGTAGCAATGGTTCCAGGCATCAGGGCATTGCATCGGATTTTGTCCTTTCCGAGTGAAATAGCCATGGACTGCATCATGGACAAGATTGCGGCTTTTGTGGGGGTGTAATGGGTTTGTAAACCACCGCCGACCAAGGCGCTGACAGAGGAAATACCAATGATAGAACCACCGTGCCCTTGTTTCACCATCTGGCGAGCGGCAGCCTGGCAAGAATAGAAACAGCCCTTCACATTGACATCCACACTATGATCAAGAAGAGATGGCTCGATTCTGAATCATTAGGTCAGCGTCACTAACTCTTGATAGTAAAAGATGATGAAAAGCTTTTGATCCTGTCCTTTTACATTCCACTTACTTGAGAAACTCTGCTTGTTTAAACACACCCGCATTAGCGACAAATATATCCAATTTGCCCCATTGGGACACAGCCTTTTCAACCAATTTGGAGCCAGTCTGCGGGTTTGTCACGTCGCCGGATAATTCCAGAATATCACCCGCTTGAATGCCCTTGTTTTTGATCGCTTTAACCTCTTCAAGAAGGCTATGGCGATGCTTGTCATCCTGAGGCATACCTAAATGATTCACAGCGACATTGCATCCTTGTGTGATATATGCCAAAACAATCGCGCGACCGATTCCTGTAGTGCCACCAGTGATAGCTGCAGTTTTGCCTTTGAGGAGATTCCAGGCGGGAAGCGCAGCCATTGTAATTCGAGTCATAGCGAAATCAAAAGTGAAACGGTCCGATGATTTGAAGATTGAAGAAAAGCAAGATTCTATTGTGTTGAGGAACTTCTAAAAATTATGGCTCGGGGCTTCCCAAATTAATTTGGAGCTGGTGCGACTTTCCACCCCCTCCTTTAGCCTGTGGTCTTGCAATGATCTTCTGGTTTCGATGGACCCAATGGCAACACAGACAGTGGATCTTCATCTTGTGTCGTCTCGGGACTCGGATCCTGCAAACCCCAATTATTGTCTCCGTCTCGGTTGGTCCCCGACTCGAGACCCGCGAAGTGGGGGGAAATGGTTGCAACCATGTAAGTTATTTTGAAGAGAAACTTGGAGGTTCCGCTATTCAGATGTATATATAAGACATTTGCCCTTTTCTTCGTCCATTGGTCTCTTTTTCAATATATCTCTTGTCAAACTACTGTCCCTGCTTTGTCTTCTTCATACGCAACCCCTTCCAAAATGGCTCCATCTATGATATCCGACCAGCTGGCTACTGACCAGACACAGAATACACCTCAAACCCAAGTTGGCCTTGGTGGAAAGATTATTGCTAGTATGCAAATCAGGAAATTTCATGTTCGCTTGGAACTGTCTGACTGATATTGAAATTCCTTAGTTACCGGTGCCAACCGCGGCATCGGTCTTGGTATCGCCGAGTGTTGTCTTTCCAATGGCGCTGCCAAGGTGTATTCCATTGATATTGGGGAGACGGGGGAAGATTTCGCTGCTTTATCCAAGCGATACAACGGCCGGCTTTTTGCTGTCACCGCTAACGTAACTGATGAATCGACTATAACCACTGCGATCGATAAAATCATTGAGGAAGCCGGTGCTCTACACGGAATGGTGGTGAACGCTGGACGCACACACCATAAAGCTGCTCTTGATTTCACCAAAGAGGATATCGAGAACTTGTTCAATGTTAACCTCTTTGGGGCTTTCTATACCGCACGCGCCGCCGCTCGTGCATTCATCAAACTAGGAATCAAAGGATCTATTGTCTTTACAGCATCAATGGCGTCATATCGCCCCAACAAAGTACTGTTACTCAATTTTTGAGATATTTTGGACAATAACTAACTTGGAATTCCAGCGCGTTCCCTCTACCCCATACGGTGCCTCGAAAGCAGGTGTGCGCAATATGACTCACACTCTAGCAATGGAATGGGCACAGTACGGAATTCGTGTAAACAGTGTATCTCCTGGATTAGTCAAGACCGCTATGACATATTGGGTTCCCCAGCAGCCGGATTGGGAACAGCAGCTCAAGTATTATGGTGGTTTCCCTAGATTGGCTGAAGTACAGGAGCTTGGCGGAGCTTATGTGTACCTCCTCAGTGAGGCCGCCAGTTATACTACCTCCATTGACATTCCGGTGAACGGCGTGATTGGCAGTGAGTGATCTGACTTTATGACATGTGAAATTTATATGCTGACACATTAAGTTTGCTAAACGACTTGCGATTAAAGAAAGCTGACGGGGCTTGAAATTCATTTGTTGTTTGAATAAGATTAGACCTGGTGCAATAGATGATTACCTATATTGAGTATTAAATTGAATGTTATTACCCGGTCCTTAACTCCTCGCATAATCTACTTAATTTGGACTTGTATATAAATCATCACGATTAAGCACTATGATTAGGCACCTTAACTTTCCTTTTGGGTAAGATTTGCAATATGCTACAGAATCTTGATCAATTTTCCCGCCTATCATGGGTTCGTCTGTATGGAAGGCAGGTATTTTCCTGGACTTGTCGGTTTAACTCACTTGAAAGGTCTCTGAAAAGTCTGAGCATGTATTTACTTGGACTAGGAAATCTCGGATAATGGACTGCATATCCTCTACCTTGCTTAAAAGTATAGTCTATCCCAAAGGTATGAACTGAGAAAGAATTAAAGTAATCTGAGGATGCTTTATGGTACAGAAAAGTAAACCGAGAGCAAATTCTTTCCTAATAGCTAGAGACCGTCTCATCATGCTGTGCCTTGGCATCCCATGCTTTCTCAGCATCCTCAACAATGCTGTTCCGCGTGCGAGCAGCACCAAAATTCGGGTTCTCTGCCATCAACTTCGCGAAACTTGACTCGGCCTCCCAAACAAATGGTGATTTAGAAGTAAATAGCATATCAATTTCCTCAAGGGTACGCTGGCTGGATTCAGGATAGAAAGCCCATACTAAAATTCGTATTTTCGTCAGTCGGGACCCATAATTACAAAAAAGTAGATGCTGAGCTTTCTTACTGATTGGGATGCTGATAAGATTCACCGCACCAAAGATGTGGAGTGTGTTTTCTCCGATAGCGCCGAAAATGTACGGAAGTGCGAGAGTTAATGATCTGATATATGTGAGTATGCTTCAGGAAGAAATGATCACCTAGGAAAAACATACCCATTCCCTACACTCCAGCCAACGACACCCCAAGCGTTACCCTTGGCTCTGACTTTGAGTGGGAAAATTTCTGCTGGATACAACCATGGCACAGTGAGCCAAGTTGCACCGAATACGAATGTATATAAATAAACCATCGAGGTCGCTGCGATACCCCACGGGACCTGGTTGTCCGAGTTAACAATTCCACCACGAGCCATACCACCGGCGAGGAACATGGCAATGGCTTGTCCTGCTGCTCCCCACCACAGAGTCCATCGTCGACCGATTCGATCTAAGGTGAAGACGCAAATCAAGGTTGCAAATGCATAGAAGATGTTATTAAGCCCTGATATCCACATGGTCTTCTGGGAGTCAAATCCGGCAATTTTGAAGATAGCTGTAAGTATTTAGTATTGAATCAGATACGAACATCAAAGACCACTTACTTGGTGCGTACATAGTGACGCCGGCGATGCCAGACCAGCATTGAAGGATCTGTAGCCAAATCACGAGTTGGACTCGTCTGGCGATGTGCAAATTCCCCTGGCCAATTCCAAATAGCATGTGGAAATATGTGATTTTCTCCTCTGATTCAGCTTCCAGGTCAACAATTGTTTCGATTTCCCTCATTTCTAGCCTGATCGCACGTTCGTTTTCAGAGCCACGAAGCCTCCTGAGGACATACATTGCCTCATCCCGACGACCCATCATGCAAAGCCAGCGAGGAGATTCAGGAAAGAACCAGCAGCCGGTAATGAGAAACAGAAGCATAATTATTTGGAAGGCAATTGGGAATCGCCATTGAAAATCGGATGTACCGTTGCTAATAAAACTGAGTCCAAATCCCAGCCAATAAGCCACCACCACGCCGACAATATTCAATGTGAACTCCATGGCGATAAACATGCCTCGAGACTCATAGTCAGCAAGCTCAGATCCATACACTGGCACAGTTGCATTCAGAATTCCAGTGCCAATTCCGTTAATGAGACGAGACACTATCATCCACACCGGGTTCATTGCTGTGCATTGGAGCGCTGCCCCAATGATTCCCCATGCGGCACCAAAAGCAAGTGACTTGATGCGGCCGAATTGATCACTGACATAACCACCCATGAAACATCCTACCAATGTCCCAAGATAGTAAACCGACACAATGCCACCTTGCAACAAGGTGTTGGTGACAGTGATGGTCCCGTTCTTCTTGTATCCCAATCCCATTCGATCTACATATGCCTGAGAGTCATTGACTCCACCCATCATACCCTGGTCATAGCCTGCGTGCTTCAACATAAGCCATTCCAGTAGGGTTGAAGCATTGACTAGGAGACTCACCGAAGAAGAAAATTGCAAGGCCAGCTAGGGCGTTGACCGCTATCAACAGCGACTTTTTTTCTAGTCTGGAGGCGATCTTCCATTTTACCTGCTCGTTGCCCAAATTTGCAAACATTATGTGTCTCTAGGGAAAAAATAGTTTAGGTAATGCCGTCAAAAGCAAGAAGGGAACAATGCATCTGATGCTCTCTTGGTTGCGTCGAATAGCGAAAGTCTCTCCATCGTGATATGGTCCCCTTATACCCCTTATAACAGATATATCCTGCCTTACGCGCCCCTAGTTTGTTGTATGACCTAGTATCATAACCAGGGCTAGGTTTCCTAGGTTTCCCCGCATCTCAACCGGGAAAAGGAAATCTGGAGTCCGAGCCGGGGTAAGGACTCGACTCGGGGACGCAGGACACGGAACGGGGCCGCTTCTGCTGATTGGCAGCACGCCATTGGATGTATTTCCATGGAGCACTTCTAAAAGCAAGTTTTCATGTCTGGGCATAAGAGGCCTTGACGTAGCTGTACCTCGAATCTCAAACCCGATACTAGTAAGAAGGCTTTGTTACGAAGCTGTGCTTTGTCCGCTTATTCGGGAAGATATACTGTGCTAATAATACGAATCACCCCATATAAAATTACTTCATTCCATACACTATGTTCAATTATCGGCAGAGCAATGGTGAATCCTAGTCGGCGGGATAGTTTTGTTACTCTATTCCATAGTTGCGAGTCGCTTATTCACTAGTTCCCTGTATTCACGCTGCTTGAAACACATATCCAAAAACACCTCGTACTTGACCTGGAGAAGTTGTTGCTCGTGTTTATCGGTGGTAGGGTCCACACGTCGACCAGGCTTGCTCATTTGACCCATGATCTCCCACAAATCTTTCGACCCTGCACCCAAGCCTCCACTAGCTGCCATTGCTGCTAGCATAGCAGTGCCGTGGCATACAGCAGCATGAACATACTCAGGAAGTATCACTGGCATTTCACAAGCGGAGGCAATTAAATGGACCAGGAGGTCATTTTGTGTCTGGGAGCCTGACATGAAGATTGTCGAGATTTGATGCCCATGTTCGTTCATGGTATCAACAATCTGGCGTGTTTGCAGCGCGATAAATTCTAAAACACCGTAATAATGCAGAGCTAGGTTCTTGATCGACCGATCGCTTCTTAATCCGATGATCGCACCACTCATTTGTGGGTCTGCAATTGGAGACCGATTGCCCCATAAGTCGCCATAGAAAAAGAAGTGTTTGGCCAGCTGAGCCACATGATCTAACTGAGTCTGCGTGGTCTCTTTTCGAAGGTAATCGTTCAAGTAGTCATAAATATGGACGCCACCTGTGTCTGCCGCCGTCTTTGCTGCTGAGTATGCTGGATGACCCTTGACAATATGTCGAATCAGTTCACCCGTGGCCGACTGGCCTCCTTCGGCAATATAAGCCCCGGGAAATAAAACATCCCGATAGGGACCCCAGACTCCAGGCACGAGTAACTCATCGTTCGACATGGCCAAATGGCAGGTTGACGTGCCGGCCACTACGGCCAGCCGCCGAGAGATGTGTGCTTTCTGGTCCGTAGAGCCATCGAGTCCAAGGTCAACCTTCGCCCCAACCGTCCCAACCCAGCCTGCGTAGGCGTCAATCACTCCGCTGCCGACAGCAATCCCGGGTGAGAGCCCTAGCTCGGTAGCAGCTTGTTCACCTAGCGGTCCCACACACTCGCCGGCACTTAGATAATGGCCACTCTGATATCATTGACGAATTAGCTTGTCTGGTGAGCAGGTAAGGATCTCAGTGAGCAACTAACCTTGCCATTGATACCGCCAAGCCGAAAATAGTCATCAGTAGCAAAGTCTTCAAGGCCGATCAAAGTCAAAAAGTCTAATTGCCAGCCCGCTTCTCCACAACCGGTGCTAGATGCAAGATATCCCTGCTTGCATATCACGCTGCAGTAGCTGCGAGTCTCTTTTCCGGTCGCCATGTGGGTCAGAGCATCTGCAAGGTCATAGAACTTGCAGTCATGGAAAGTGTCTGGATTCATGTGCTTCTTCAGCCAGAGGATCTTGGGTATCTCCATTTCCGGTGACATCCCGCCCCCGACGTACTGAAGGACATGGTGGTCTGTCGCATTTATCGTCTTTGTCTCATCCACTGCACGATGATCTAGCCACATAATAACATTGCGGTCAGTACTGGGTTCTGAACCACTGACTGAGACTGGCTTGTCCGTGTTTTTGCTGAAAACAGCCAGTGAGCAAGTGGCATCAAATGCGAGGCCAAGAATGTTGGACGACGACACGCCACATTGATGAACGGCTTGTCTCACTGCTGCACATATACTCTCCCAGATATTGGCCGTGGACTGTTCATAGAATTCCGGATGTGGCTGCCATGTTTTGATGTCTTGCGATGCGAGACCAACAATGTCGCCGTTATGGTCAATGACACACGCACGGGCACTGCCAGTACCTACATCAATACCAATGTAGTAATTTCCTGGTTCATCGGTCGCCATGTTGAGCACGAGAAGACTTCAATGAAACTTAGTATTGGGACTGACGCATGGGAAGACTCAGAAATGAGAATCGACAAGGTGACAGAAAGGAGCTTTTAGCTAAATCAAACACATAGGTATACTGAGAACTTCATGTGAATTCAATTCTCTCTTCCCTCGTTCTAATTCAGTTTCCCTGTATAACCTTGCCTGATAGTTTGATAATTTCCGTCGGCTATAGAATCACGGGGAGCGATGTTATGATGAGGCCCTCGAGACGGCGTCCAGCCACGAGACGGCATGAGTAAGCCTGCGTATGACGGGCTCACTAGACGCGACATTGTTCTAGCAACGGAACCACATACATCGGGGCCTAGATAACAAAAAATTGTAATCAACACAACGATGAATTATAAATAGTTTAGTTCATGCTTTTGCTGGGGATTCTAGGCAATTTCTTAAAGGTCTTTAGTCAGTTTTCAACATGGTTCTCTCTAAGCCTAAAGATGCCCCAGTTCAAACGCTCTTTGATCTGAGTGGCAAAGTTGTTGCGGTCACTGGTGAGTAGATTTCACATTTTGAAGATTTCCTTCACTAACATGATAGTAGGTGGCGGTCGAGGAATCGGTCTGACCGTGGCTACTTCATACGCTGAGGCTGGTGCCAAGGTATGTGCCACACAATTGTTCTCTTTGTTTTTCGCATTGGCAGGAAGTCGCTAATCCATCGCCTAGGTTGCAATTCTCTATCGCACAACTTCAACTGCCCCAAAGACAGCGGAAGAGCTCGCTTCTAAATATAAGACACAAGCCCACGCTTACAAGGCCGATGTCACCATTCCGGGAGAAGTTTCTGCAGCCATTGATCAGATATTGAAAGACTTTGGTAAACTAGATGTGATCGTGGCTAATGCTGGTATTTGCTCCGAGCACGCGGCTGAGGAGTACACTCCCGAAGAGTTCCAGGAGATTATGGACGTCAATGTCAACGGTGCATTCTATACTGCACAGGCCGCTGCAGGAATTTTTAAACAGCAAGGATTCGGCAATATTGTCTTCACAGCATCTGTCAGCGCGTCACTCGTGAATACGCCCCAACGACAGGCTGCGGTACGTCCCTGATTTTTCCATTTTTTCTGCATACAATAGCAAGGAAATCTCAATTCCGGCTTTCACATTTTGTACTGACACCATTAAGTATAACGCGTCGAAAGCTGGGGTCTTACAGCTTGCCAAATCGCTTGCAGTGGAATGGGTGGATTTCTGCCGAGTCAACTGTATATCACCGGGCTATACTCAAACCAAAATTATGGAATACGCGTCTAAAGATATGCTCGATAAGTGGCTCAATCAAATTCCAGCCCGCCGATTTGCTTCACCTTATGAACTTAAAGGGGTAAGAAATCACTAAACACCATTTCAAAGCTTCAAGATTGAAATTGTGCTAATATAATTCATACTAGGCTTACCTTTTCTGTGCTTCAGATGCATCCAGTTATATGACGGGATCCAATCTGGTCATTGACGGCGGGTTCACTCTCCCGTGAAGAGGATTCAAAATCTAGATGAACTGAGATAACCATTGAGCCTATACATTATTCTTTGTAAAAGCCTCTGGTAGATAAAACAGGCTTGATGAAGCCTCCTTCATTTTGGTAGATACTCGAATTAAAAGTTTCGAAGCTAAGAAAAGAAAAAATAAAATTATAAAGCCTCGGGTAACAGATAGTGGATTAACAGATTCGATTTCGTAAGCTTCTAAGAGAAAAAGTAGAAAATCTCAAGAGAGAATGAAGAAGATGCCTCCGTGGGCCCTCTCTGGCACTCTTCAGCAAACTAGGGCATCACCAGGTCAGCTGACTAGCACCCGCAGCCATACCCCGTTACAGAAATACAATCTACATTTATAGAATTTGCATATATTCTTCTACATTTTTCTCTTTATGAATTATTCAATTCTCCTACAGTATCCTCGGGTTAGTTGACCGATGATTCCAATTTTACTTTTCAATTATAATTTTCCGTGTCAAAGATTTGGTCCCTGTATTTTCAAGACTACAAATCTTCTTTCACACAACACCGATTTGATCAACCAAGCACTTCGATTGATACACCGCCCGGTAGGAAACGGGCTATTTCGTTTCTACTCTCATTGCGAAGGTTTTGAGATGGTTAAAAATGTGGAGAAGAAACGGCAGAAACAACAGTAGATTTAGACTAAGGTTATAGCCTGTACTCATAATCCAGACAAGATGTATACAATCTGTATGGCTAATACTATACTATCCTGCGCTAGGTAAATTCATAGTCCAAGTAGCCCATTTAGCCGCACTAATTTAAGAGGGTACCCCATTAACCCCTTTTACCGGGTTTTGCGCTAAATGAAGCTTTGACATATTGATATTGTTTGGCTCAAGGTTTGTCTCATGTCTTGGCGTTTTTGCCCTTTTTGGCCAATTCTAGCGCCGAATAGGTGTGAGACTCTTCTCTTTGCCAGCACGGGTTATTTAAAGCTATCCGTATGCGATTTAGGGTATCAAAGTGCAACAATCACCCGCACAATTCAGGGTTGCGCATGGGTCTTCACAAGACTCGCGGGTATGTTGCAATCTAAGTACTCCGAAGTCTGCGACAGTTGTAAAGGAGAAATTTTTTTTCGATCCTACCGTGAGAATACTTGTCGATCAGAAACTTGCTCAAAGACTCTTCGCTTTTTCTTTCTTACGTCGCGGCGAATTGTAAAATTGATTAGACGGAACATTGTGGAAAGAACAATCTACGGAGAGAAAAGAAAATAGTGTACACAGAATTTATAGAAATTTGTAATTATGGACTTGAGGAAGACTGTTGAACTTTGACGTTGATCGGTATTAATTCCAGTATCCCTTCATGCCTTGCCTGCTGACCCGCAGATCTCCATCCATTTGATGGTCAGATCCGTGACCTTCTGAATACCTTCCTCAATAAGCTGAGTGTGCGGCATTTTCCCCACGTTCTCCCGTAGATGGTCGTAGTAGTCATCTAAGACCAGTCGGTTTACGTTGATTTTGGTGACACCGGCGGCCACACAGCGTTTCATCAGCTCTGGCGAAAATCCGTTTGTGCCGTGAAGAGCCAAATTGATTCTGCCTTTGGCTTGGATACGTATGCTTTCAAATCTGACAATGCAAAGGTTATTAATTCTATTTTTGAAATACCGCAAATTCGAACTCACCTTGCGAAATCAAGTTGTGGGCCACGGAGGCCATATTCACCGTGAACATTACCAAAAGCAGGGGCAAGAACATCCACGCCCGTGTCAACAAACTCGTCTACTTCTTCAGCAGTCGTCATGCATGCTTCTAATCCCGCAGTGTCCATAACTCCATCTTCCCCTCCTTCAATACGACCAGGCTCGGCCTCAGTAACCTTTTCGCGTTCGTTGCAATATTGTACCAATTCGCGGGTCATTTTCAAATTGATTTCTTTTTCGTAATGCGACATATCAACCATAATACTATCGAATGGAAGATCTGCTGCACGTTTTATGATAGACTCTGACTGGGCATGGTCGAGATGAATACTGATTGGTACATTTGCACGTTTCGCGACGTCGGCAGCCGCACGCACCAGCAATCCATCGGTGGCCTCGATAGCCCAAGGGAAAAATTGGATAATGAGTGGCGATCGGGCAGTCTCTGCTGCTCGGACAAGACCCAGAATTTGTTCGATGTTGTAGGCGATCGCGGCGATTACGCCGTAACGGCCGATTTCGGCCTCGTGAAGAATGCGCTTATGGCAATTGAAGTCTTTCCAGGACATTGTGGCTGCAGATTAGAAGATCGATTGATAGAATTTAGAACAATGTGCTCGTTAATTGTGTCACGACCGCGATTATAAGTGTGTCCAGTTAACTTTTCTAGAAACGTGCTGACCCGTGAGCAAGATAGCCCTCGAGTGGGGCGAGATGACCCCGAGACGGGGATATTAAAGTCCCACTACTACGTTGCCAAGGCATCAAAGCTGGCTTTTTCCATTCGAAAGCTTCTTGCTGGAGCCCTTTTCAGAAGCTCACCTCGGTGGCTTCTATTTCTTCGTCCCTGGCCTCGTCTTCATGACAGTGAACGGTCCCCAAAACTCCTTGCTCTTGAGCACTTTCAATCGCTGATTACAATCCATCATGCCCGCAACCTCTGGAAATTATTTCCACACCCATGATCAACGCTTCTTAGCAATTGTTGGTCCATCCCCCGTAGTACAGCTTCTTGCAGAGCATCAGGATTACGCCTTCGCTCACGAGGCTGGAGTCTTCTTTCCCGACACCAACACCCTCTACATCACAAGCAACCGATGTATCAGTCAAGACAGCCAGCAGAAGGTTCACGTTACTCGGGTTGATCTCAATCATAATCCAGTGACATACGAAGAGGTTTTGACTGATATCCCCATGGCCAATGGAGGTATTAATTACGGTCAAGATAATGTTCTCTTCTGTGCACAGGGATCTATGACTGAACCAAGCGGATTATACCGGATGTCTACATCTTCATACAAGGCTCAGCTTTTGAAAGGTGACTTTTTCGGTCGACCATTTAATTCTGTCAATGATGTAGTAGTGCACACAGATGGGTCAATCTGGTTCACAGATCCTATTTATGGCTTTGAACAGGGTTATCGGCCACCGCCATCCCTGCCTAGTCAAGTATACCGATGGTGTCCCACTAATGGAAATATACGAGCTATGGCCGATGGCTTTGGGAGACCGAATGGTATATGTTTCTCTCCAGATGAAAATACCGTGTACATTACGGATACGGATCGAATTCATGGTGATGGGAATATCAATAATCAGCGAGTATCTTCAATGTAAGGACAAGTTCCCTATAGCCTGACACTCTTTTATTTCTGCATGGCTAATCTTGAACCTAAAATAGTTATGCCTTCGATGTTACTAAATATCATGGAGAGCCATTCCTTACCAATAGGCGCCTCTTTGCTTTTGCAGACCATGGAATTCCCGATGGAATTAAATGTGACCTCGAAGGGAATGTGTATAGTGGTTGTGAGGATGGTATTAATGTATGGTCTGCAGGAGGCGTTCTCTTAGGAAAGATTCTCATTAATGGCGGTGTTGCAAACTTTTGTTTTGGAAGAAACGGCGAAATATTTGCACTGAATGAGCACCGGTTGTGGCGAGTCCAATTAGGAGGCCACGTAAAGGGAGCATTGCTTGGACATAAGATTTGTTGATAAATGAACCAAATACACAAATTAGTTAAATCAAAATCTTCTACTTTGAAGTAGATCCTCCGGGGAATCTCTTGGCAGTCGATCTTTTGGCTGGCTCACAGTCTTCCCAAAACTGCTGTAGTTCCTCACCCAAAGATCGAACTGGCCATCCAGTCCGCTCGCGGTAGGCTTCCAGCAGTTCTAATACAGCCTCTCGGGCACGTTTCTCCTGAGTAAACATCCCAGCTATTCTCTATCAGCTCTACGTCTAAGATAGTAAGAATCTTATTGCGTATCTTACCAATGAACAAAGCTTGCGACGACATTAAGCTGGATGGGTTATCTTTCAATGTTACCGCAATACGACATATATTCTCCACGCAGCACTTAATCATGCCTTGTCGCGCCAGATAGTTCTCTATGCCTCCCGGACTTGGTTCATTAGCACATAATAGGATATGTGACACATGAAAGAATTGAACTGCCACGGCTGCATTCAAGTCAGTCTTCCCCAGCGATCATAATATAGAGTCTGCGTTCATACATACCAAATTCAGGAGGGCGGATCGAAATGGGTTGGAAATATGACGTGCTCTGGGGTGCAATGAACGGCAAAGGGGAAAACTCAATAGTTAAATGTCGCTCCCAGTCGTCCAGAATCTCGCGAAGACGGGCTACCTCATCAATTTGATTTCTGATGTTTGTTTCAGTCACAGCTTCAGCAATATAGCTAATCACTTTGGAAGTGTTGTATATTGAACGTGTAGCAATTTCGTGTGGTGATAACGCAGAAAGAGGCTTCTGTGGTACCCAAAAAGTGAGGGTTTTGCGTTTCTCGCGGAAAGCCGCCCAGATATCCTGGCAAAGCCATGCCCACCAAACGGCCGAATGCAGCCCTCCAGACTCTCCATGGATAACCTGGGATCGTTGGATCAAAAATACTCCTTCTAAATGTCTCTCCCAGTCATTGGTGGAATTGTCGAGCATTTCGTAGGCGGAAATGATTAATGTAGTTGCAAGCAGCTCCAAGCTTGTTTTGTAATCAGAGTATTGCATGGCCTTTTGAACATAGTGGAGGGTCTGGTAGTAGTATTGAAGGGCCGATTCTTTATTGGATATACTGCAATCCCCAAGATGAGGGTTCAAGGCCAGATGTCGACATGCAAGAGCGAGGATTGCATTCATCAGTCCTGCATTGTAAATCTGGAAAATCTACGTGAGTCTTCTGACAGTTACAGTGGATCCTTTTCGCGCACTGGAAAGATCAACTTACAGCCAAATGTGAGACAAATGTAGAAAATTGAGCTGTGGGATCAAAAAGATCAATCTGCGAAGGTATCATAAGCCAAAAATGTCCATATCTCAGGTATAACAGTTTTCATATACCCAGGAGCTCACTCCGGTTACAAAATGCTCAAACAATGTTGACTCGGCCGGCAGAAGCTCGATTGGAAATCGCGACTGCCAAATTTGCTCTTCTCGAGTTGAATCGTCTTCCGAAACTCCAAGGGGCGCTTGATCTTGATTTGCGTAAGTGGAAGAAGTGCAGTCTAGTACCTGAGTTGCGTGTTGCAGCGAGCTCAGTTGAGTCTGTTCATCAGGACCATGGTCAAGCGAATGATTTTGATTCGCCAAAGATATATGAGCAGTTGACAGTTGTGGATTATCTCTGACAACATCATTCGCTAGTAGTCCAAACCATTGTATTGCTGCAAATGATGCATGAGATGGTGAAGAGATATTTTGAAACGTTGTCGGGCTGTAGCTCGAAGCGAGTTGACCCCCTGTCAGCTGGTCAAATTGGACCGGCGGAGAGGGATTGGTTTCCGCTTCATCGCTAGGCCAGGCACAGTCAGTCGCTTCACACAGTGACGGGCCACTGTTTTCCGCCGCAGATGTGTTTTGTTGACCTGTTGACTGAGGAACACCTGTACTGATACCTTCGTTCGAAGCGGCAACATTGTCACTGCGGCGACAAAAGTTACCATATTCACAGACATTGTCCTTTTTGGCGCACGCGCCGCAAATTGGCTTGACCTCGTCACACTTCAGGTGTCGTTTCCGGCATGTTATACTATATTCATCGCGTTATCTAAAGCACATATACGCTGCACAGCAGACGCAAGGGACTCACCATCCATTCGTTGTTCGCAGACCGCGACCGCGGGACTTTCGAACGCGTGGTCTCCTGTAGGGCGATTGCGGATGCATCGTGACGGTGGTATCGGACCAAGCCAACCTGGAGTTCCGGCTGGAGTCCCGGTGGTCAAGAGCCGAATCCATCCTCGCTTCGGCCTCGTCTCGGGAGCGGGGAAGGGCAGATCAAGTCTCGTGATCAGAACATCCGAATTGGCTTGACGTAATCCTGCGGACTAACTACTGTACATCAACAGTACAAGTCACTCCGGGCTAGACAATTTTGAGATCCACCTCTGGCAGTATCTCGGAATAACTCCATACGATTCACTCACTTAGACATAATGCACTCCCACGAGCAGCCCGTCTCGGGGGTCGTGTTTTATGATTGTAGCGGAGAAGAGCGGGGCCCCGGATTTCGTCTCCCGGGTATCAACATGGAGGAATAAGTAGTCGTGATGGTCTGCGAAATCCGGGGTAGGGGAATGGATATTTGCATGGCCTTTCACGCACAAGATGTCTAGATTCGGAAAACAGTATTTTGGCCTTCGAGGCGGGTGGCTTACGTTCTGGATCACGTTGGCCTGTGGTGCTGATATGACCCTCTACGGTTATGACCAGGTATGTTGAATAGCAGCTTCTGTAGAAATTTGCAGGACCCAACATCTATTTAGGGTGTCTTCAGCGGAGTTGTGATTTCACAAGACTTTCTTCGACTGCATCACCTTGAAGGACCATCTAAAACAACTCTGCTCGGCACAGTCGCTGCCATTTATGATGTTGGCTGCTTTCTCGGATCGATTTTCGCCTACTGGCTGGGTGAGCGTCTAGGCCGCAGAAACACTGTCTTGCTAGGTACAGCCATCATGTCAATTGGTGCACTTCTTCAGGCCTCCTCCTACAGCCTGGGCCAAATGCTGACAGGTCGAATCATCGCGGGAATTGGCAATGGTACGCAAGCACCTTTAACCTTGATGACACATGACTTAACTTTCGTTCATCTCCAGGCCTCAATACATCGACCGCACCAATTTGGCAGGTTGAGACATCGAAAGCTCAGTTACGAGGGAAATTAGTTATTCTAGAGAATGTATTAGTACTCGTGGGCTTTTCTCTTGCCAATTGGCTCAATTATGGCTTCTCCTTCGCCAATGGTCCCGTTTCGTGGCGATTCCCTTTGGCGTTTCAATTCTTCTTCATAATAATTCTAATTTTCACAGTTCCATGGCTACCCGAGTCTCCGAGGTAGGAAACTATTTCCTGACATTGAAAGTTTGCTTATTCCGTGGCAGGTGGCTTGTTGCCCATGGTCGTGCAAATCAGGCTGTACAGGTCATTGCTGATCTGGAGGACAAGGACCCCAATGATCCTTTTGTTCAGCTTCAAATGAGCGAAATCGAATATAGTGTGGAGTACGAGCAAGCGAATAGTGTCAGCTTCAGCGACATTCTGCATGGGCGGGCCCATGAAAAGTCGGGTACAAAGACAGCTCGTCGTCTCATTCTCGGCATGGGTGCTCAGGCAATGCAGCAATTCTCAGGAATCAATGTGACATCCTACTATCTGCCGACAGTATTAACTAAGTCCGTTGGACTAGGTGAGACAATGGCGAGACTACTCACAGCATGTAATAGTGTTCAGTATCTATTTTTCTCCATGATCGGTATCCCTTGTGTCGAGAGATACGGTCGTCGGATGCTTATGATGTTCGGTGCAGCAGGGATGTGCTTCTGCTACATCTTTATTACGTCGCTCATTAGATACAACGAGTTACCCGAATATGCTCATCGACAGGAAGTGGCTTCTGCATCTGTGGCCTTTTTCTTTCTGTACTATGTGTTTTTCGGAATTGGCATGCAAGGTGTGCCATGGTGTATGTTGAATCCCCTACCTTCGCCCTGTCTAGAGCATTTCATGCTTATATACATTGCAGTATACCCCACCGAGATCAATTCTCTCACGATGCGGACGAAAGGCGCTGCTCTGGGAGCCGCTACAAATTGGATCTTCAATTTCATGGTTGTTGAAATTACTCCGATTGGAATTCAGAATCTAGGCTGGCGCTTTTATATCGTTTGGATCGCTCTGAATGCGGCCATGATGCCCGTGATTTACGTCTTTTATCCGGAGACTGCTGGTCGCACTTTAGAAGATATGGATGACTACTATCGTGGCAATCCTCCTCTCTTGGCTTGCCTTGACAAAGAAGGAATCTCCAGCAAACGCCCTAGGAGATACACAGCTCGAGACGAACACAGCGTTCGGGCCAAAGAAGGAGGCGAGACCGTGCAGCACCTAGAAACTACGTGAAATGTCGATGATTGATCCGAAAGTATCTGCATTCCGAACTGCTATATTGTCAACTTTTGCTCTAGAGTGTGCCTGGGAACACCATACATAACTTCGAATATCGTCTAGTGATTTTTATTACTCACGTTAGATTCATTTTGCAATATTCAAGCCTTGTATCTATGTCGATTATTTTAGTTTTTTATAGGAAATTTTTTTCATTTCCAGGCAATCTCCACGGGAAAGCAATCAATATTATTGTAGAATAATTTGTCTTCAAAAATGAATACTCGAAGGCCCATTCTTAAACACTAATGTCCAACCGCAAGCTTATGCAGAAATTTTTGTTACGCTATATTCTGGGCGCAACGTGCATGGCCAAACAGTAGACCCTGCAGTGCCTTTTTCCGGCCGCTCAGACACTATCCTTACTTCAAGATTGCCGAACATGTCATCAATTTAATGCAATGATCCATTACCACTTACGGGCCCAGTCTCCACAAATCCCCGTCTCGGGGGCCTTCCCCATGTTTTCCCCACTGATTCATGTCCCCCCGGACTTACTTACTTTGGTCTTTGAATAGGCCGCATGCACGTAGTCATATCTTTCCCTGAACTGTATATCATGAGCTTTATATTTCAGAAAAGTTCGATTTCTGAATATTTGTTCTACTCAAGCATTTCTCACATTCGCAGGTTACAAATTTGTACAACCTTCTTCTAGTCCAACATGGGTAGCACAGATCTTTTTGATCTTCCCCTTTCGATGCGAGCGCTAGGTTAGTGGTATTTCCTGATAGCCTGTTATTAGAAAGCATTGGGCTAAAATAGGGTACGAGACTATAGAGTATAGCGAGGCTCGAAAGTTCAGCGTCGTAGAGAAGGCCCTTCCAGAATTTCGTGAGCACGAGATTTTGGTGAGGAACGAGGAGAACTCTCGAAGATATCACATCTAATACTTTGCACAGATTAAAGTGAAGGCCTCTGGGGTGTGTGGTACAGACCTGCATATCCACGATGGCGAATTTGGAGCTCAGGTGGGCCAAGCCACAATCCTCGTTCTTGATATTACTGACAACGAAGCGTAGTTCCCTCTTGTCCCTGGCCATGAGACTGTAGGTAAAGTTGCAGCATTTGGCAAAGAAGTTCACGGTTTCAAGGTTGGAGATCGCGTCGTGGCAGACAACTCCGAGCTGTGTGGACACTGCTACTACTGTCGCCGTGGTAAGGAGCTCTTCTGCGAGAATTTCATTGCCCACGGTGTTATAGTCGATGGAGGCTTTGCAGAATATGCTAAGTACCCTGCATACCGCGTGTTCAAGTTCAACAATCTGTCTGATGTGGACGCGACGCTGTTGGAACCTGCGGCCTGTGCGGCACATGGACTGGACAGGATCGCCCCCAAGATGGGATCAAGAGTGCTTTTGTTCGGTGCAGGTCCAACAGGCCTGATATTGGCACAACTTCTTCGTCAAAATGGCGGCTGTCATACGGTAATTGCTGCACCAGCCGGCTTGAAGATGGAGCTTGCCAAGTCTCTTGACGCGGCTGATGAGTATGTGGAGCTCCCGCGTGAGGCAAATGCTGCGGCTGCTAGATTGGGGAAGGTTCGAGCGGAAAACCCATATGGTTTTGACATTGTTGTGGAGGCTACTGGAAGTGCGATGATGATGGAGGATGCCATAGACTTTGTGACAAAGGGTGGCAAGTTGGTAGTATATGGTGTCTATGGCGACGAAGACCGTGTTTCGTTATCACCCAACAAGATTTTCAAAGAAGAAATCAGTGTGATAGGCTCCTTCAGTCAGACCTATAAGTTCCCTGCTGCTATCGATTATCTTGGTCAGTATCGAACTACCTTCTTAAGATTGATTTACTAATGCCAAGCAGACAAAAGACGAGTTAAGGTTGATGGAATTGTTAATAAGACATTCAGGCTGGAAGAATGGCAAGCGTGCCTTGATGCAATGAAGGATAAGTCTGTGGTTAAAGCCGCAATAGTTTTTGACTAGAAATCTAAAAGCAGGTTCTTAGAATGAGGCAGAAGCGAAGATTTCTGCTCCAAAGTTATCTGTTATAGACAATGTGGAGTTTTCCAGGCACCCCGCACCGTTAAGGTGCGGTTTAACAGCTCTACCTGGCAGTCTCAATGTATATAAACCAAGATACAATGAAGGTGCAGCCAGAAAGTAAGCTCTTAGGTTAGTCCACCGCGGCAGTGCTGCAAAGCCGGACTGGAGGTTGAACATGCCTTGCGGTACACGTACATAGTCAACACTAAGTCATTTTGGAACTACTAGATAGATCTATGTAGATGAATGACCTTGACCATTCTATTCGGCGAGATTTCACAATGCTCTTGACTCTGCTACGGAGATTACCTGTCGCCCTGGTAATTACGCAATTCACATTTCGCTTGCTATTCGAAACACATCCATGCAATTATATGGTTTGGAGAACGGAGGCTATACCTTCGTAGCTCTACTAACATATTTACTTGACATATAGCCTTTTATTTAAAATGAACAACTGTCGGAGCAAAAATTGAATGAGTCATTCTCTTCTACTAGAAAGCCATGTTGAAGTAAGTATTTTTGTCTCCAAAAGCCTCGGGATAAGCCAAATATTCAGCCAAGACGGACAGAAATATGACATCAAGTTAATCTTGTACAAACTAATTTCTCAAGCCGCTGTTGACTTGATCTTCTCCAAATTCTCCAAATATCGATAAACATCAACAAAGGATGTCAGCCATCTTTCTTCCCTGTCGTCACATGGCTCAAGAGGACGAGGATAGGTCGGTCTCTTGTAACAAAGAGATGGCAGAACATTATGAACAGCGAAATACGCGTCATCGTTGTCCTCAGACGTGAATGTGTTTTTCGTTCGAAACACGTCTCCTTTGTCGTCGGTCACAGGGGGGTTGGCTGCCTTGATGTTTTGTATTGGAAAGAAAGGCACATCCGTGAAATAGAAAGGCATTCCTTCCATTAGAAAATCAATCTGGTCTTTGATTGATTGTGAGTGCGAGGTCTGGGGACTTTGCTCCTCATCACTCAGCAGTCGGCTTTCTTTGCCCGAGGATAGTCCATGTTTCTCCAGATTGCGAAGCAGTTCTACCAATGCCGAATCATACGGTATCACTGGGAAAAATTCGTAACTAAAATGTTCGTTTGGCGTAAAAGACCTCCAATTCCGGCTCTTGGTTTTATCGGCTGTCTTTCGCATTCGATTCACAACGTGTGCAATGTTCGCCCGTCGCTTCTGCTCCGGGTCCAAAGTACGCTTCAGCAAATCAGGATTCTTTTCTAAAATATTCGCGGCAAAGTAAAGTTGATCTGTGGATCGCTGTATCATTCGCGTCTTTGCGTGCTTAACGGCCGAAATACATCGCTCTAGCTCTTCCACCGTTTCGCAAAGGCGAGGGTTAGGCACGCCGTTTGGGTAAACCGAACGATCGACATAGCGATCTAGTGGTGTCGTTAGGAACTGCTCCAATAAAAGTGCCTTGGCTGGGCTTTTAATGTCCCTGGCAATGTCACTGAGGGTCCAACGACGTAGACCATCGAATGTTATCGCCTGAGCATTACTCGCGAGAGGCCCTCCGCGAGGTCGATAAAGCGATCCATCAAGTTGAGCAAAAAAGTCCAACTGCGCATGCAGACTGATCAAAGACTTGATAGAATTTTTCGTTTGCAAACTTTTTTTCTCGTTGTCCCCCAATATTATTTTGTAATGGGGATGTGATTTTATGAGCTCCACCACAGTCGGATCATCGTACCAGAGCAGCTTGAGGACATCGTAGACGAGTAAGTCACCAATAATCTGATGGGCTAGTTCAACAGGCAATTTTGCCAAGCCAATGACTAGATCGTTGAATTTCGGCATCTTCCAAGTTCTTTTCAAGTTGAAGAAGATAAAGATTCAAATTCGCATGATACGTGGCAGAGCCTCCTTGAAATATGCTAACCCTAAAATCCCAGCCTCGTACCCCGCTGATTTGGGGGCGGATTTCAACTTTGAGTCATACACTAGTTCCGTGGAGCCAGTTATACGGGCAATTGTTTGCTTCTATGAAGATCCACACTCAAGTAGCCCCCAGCCGGGAATTTAAAATTGATCGGTCGCCACTATCACAAGTTTATTTCTTTGCTATCAGCCGTATTGAACGCGTTCCATCTTCTCAAATCTCGGCCAGCCACCAAGATGGATGAGCTTCCTGAGTTTCTTCCGAACGTACAGTTTGGGATCAATCATGCCGCAGCTCTCGCCGAACAACTTAAACTAGACCAAACCAGATGCAAAGAATGTTGTACGCCCAGTCGACTGGTGTTGGTTTTACCCAAGCGAAAAACCTCTCCGTCGTTACTTGAAGCTGTCGCCTGGCACATCACACCGTACAAAGACGTGCCTCCGGCACTGCGATGGGCTCGATGCGAAGCAATCATTGAAAGCATCACTGCATATTGGAAAGGACTTGGTTCCTACGGGCATGGGCATGTGTCATGGGCAATTCCACAAACCCACGAGCTTGACGCGACCCTCAAAGTCCTACGATATCTCGAGTCGAGGTCATGCGTGTCTCATATTACGCAGAGAAGCTCTTTCAACGATGTTGTTAATGCAGTGAAGTCGCACCAAGGCATGAATAGTGTCATGCGCAATGACTTCCATGAAGAGGCCGAGGCACGCCTGAAACAAAGGGCTGGAATGACACCAGCTAGGCCACGATGCTATATGTGTTGTCGAATGCGCTCCAGCGTTGGTACTCATGATCTGTATCCTTCGCTTTGTATTGATTGTGGAGACTTTAACCTGAGCTCGTCAAATCAATCGCTGCCGGCGAAACTAAGACTTTCCAGGAAACACGCACTTGTCACCGGTGGTCGAATCAACCTGGGATACCACACAGCTCTGAGATTACTTCGATGTGGTGCCTATGTCATTGTTTCTTCACGATACCCAGCCGATGCAGCAAGTCGATATTCCCATGAAAATGATTTCAAAACATGGGAGTCAAGGCTCAAAATCATTGGGGCTGATTTTCGGACAGCCAAAGACGCATTTCGGCTCGTTCATATAGTCAAGGAACTTCTGCGCTCGTGGGGTAGTGATCTGGAAAGAGGACAATCAGAGCGCACGCTGGATATTTTAATCAACAATGCCGCCCAAACTTTGACAGATCCTCTCAGAGCGGAGGCCAGGGCGATATCTCGCGAGGAGCAGTTGAAAGATGATCCATATATTCAAACATTGATTGCTGGACACACTGGATACGAGTATAGGCCAATGATCCGAGGAGGGATGCAAGCGTCCTGGATCCCGAGCATCGAAGATGATATCAAGAATCTAAAAATCGAGAATGAATCCAGCAAACCAGAAGACAAAATCATATCAAAGAGTTTACACACAGACAACACCGAAGACTCAGACAAATCCTCCTGGGTCCAATCTCTAAACGAAATCCCTTACGAGGATCTCATCAGCGCACATTCCGTCAACGCATTCGTCCCTCTAATATTATGCCGGGAACTCCTTCCATATATGGGTTCGTCTCCGGCAAATCTATACAGTTACTTGCAAGACCGAGTACAGGGCTATATAGTCAATATCTCTTCGCGCGAGGGTATTTTCGAAGACGTTTCTGACTCACGCAGCAAGGCCGGATACCATGTACATACCAATATGTCCAAAGCTGCCATCAACATGATAACGGAGACCGAGGCTGGGGCTGCATGGGAGTCGCGCCGTGTCGCGATGAATACAGTTGACCCGGGATATATGAGCGCGGCGCCGGACTGTCAGCCTCAGGGTGGCTGTCCGATTGGATTTGAAGATGGTGCTGCCCGGGTATTGTGGCCTATTGTCGTTGGAGAATATGGTCGACCTGTTAAGGGCAAGTTCCTCAAGCATTTCCAAGAGGGTTCGTCAATAATTCGTTGATGGTAACTACATCATCCTTCCGAATCTAGATGAGTTTACAGCTGGAAAAGTTTTTGAAATTCTCTGTCGTATTACCTCAGTCAGAATGCAGAGTAGCTACTCAAGTAAACACCAGAAGACCGGAGATGCAATATGATACAGACTTCGATAATCCAAGCTAGAATGAGTGTGGGAAACACATATTAATGGTCCAAGTAATGAAATTGTGGTTCTATCAGTCAAAACAGTGGTTTTTATAACAACACTCGTCTATTACACCGATTGCGGCTACAAAGAGCCGTACACCCAAGATCAGTTCGGAAAAAAAGAGCAAAACAAAAACATACAACAGCAGGGATTCGCATGTGGTCACCCACCATACTACTAACCTGCCGGCGTGTGGCTTAAGTACGGCTGAGCGGACGGGAAGCCCTGTTCTCCA
>Ga0102593_1000921_pt1 | contig 36148 bp, 34 predicted proteins | sample AraplaCol_mMS_r2_2_FD_76862 | JGI IMG/M metagenome (GOLD analysis project Ga0102593, IMG submission 76862) | Arabidopsis root microbial communities from North Carolina, USA - plate scrape MF_Col_mMS_r2 (SPADES assembly) (version 2) | ecosystem: Host-associated > Plants > Roots > Endosphere...
CGACCGTCCCTATTACCGGCCCTACTACCCGCCGCCAGCCTGCGGATATTATCCGCTGCCACCGTGCTAGTGTTACCACGTCCTCGTGACCCGGCAGTCTGAGAGGAGGATCGGCGTGATGAACAGGGCGCTGGCTGTCGCGGCCATCGGTGAAATTGTGACTGGCCTGGCGCTGGTCGCCATTCCCGCGCTCGTCGGTGAACTTCTGCTTGGGGAGGCCCTGGTCGGCGTGGCGGCGGCCGCCGCGCGTGTCGCCGGCATCGCGCTGATCGGATTGGGCATCGCCTGTTGGCGGAGCAAACCCCTTGAGGGCATGCTCTCTTACAGTATCCTTGTAACCTTCTATCTCGCCTATCTCGGTCTAGCTCACGGAATGACCGGTATTCTGCTTTGGCCAGCTGTGGTCCTGCATGCTGTCCTTTCGCTTTTGCTGGCACGTATCTGGTGGGGCGATGCGATCAAGTGAGTTTCGCCGCGACACTCTGGCCAAGCGGTATTTGAATGCGACCATCTCGACCCACGGACGTGGCGGGTTCGGCTGAGCCGTGTCTGTGGCTGGTTTGGCACGTCACGTCGAGCATTTCGCCTGAAAGAGTGGAAGAAACTTCGTCAGATTGGATTTCTGCGAGAAGGCGATCATGGCGCATCCTGCGGGAATGCGGTGTGAATCAAGTCAACGCAGCATCACCAGTCCGGGCGGTTCCCGCATGGGGCACTGGAAGTGCCGATTGACGGAAGCAGGTCGGCCCCTTGCATTTCCGAAACAATCTCGAGACCGCCAACTGGTTTCTCGTCACCCCACTCCTCTCTGGTCACCTGACGCAAGATGATTGAACCGGGATGATCCTTGTGGGGGGGAAGGTCGTCACCTAGTCATGACCGCTTATGAACTTTGATCAGTCGGTATGTTTACAGTCGCATATTTCCGTTTCTTCAAGCAAATTCTCGACCGGCTACTCAAGGATTGATTGAGCGAGAGGACACCAGTACGCCCGTGTCATTGTAGATAAACTCGGCCCTTCGGTTATTGTCCCGCTCCAACATGAACCAATCCAATGTTTCGACCTGGAAGGTCAGTATTCCGAAAACCGCTTTCCCGGTGGTGTCGCCTGATGCAGCCATGGGCACTTGTATGTCATTGCCCAATGCGTCTCCGGGCGGTCCACCTGTATAGGTTCTACGGGTCCACTCCGATAGCTTTGTCCAAGCCTCCTCTGCCTGCTCACTGAAAGGTCCATGAAGCGTCGCCGTCCCCTTTAGACGAAGCTGCAATCTGGTTCGGTTGCAGGATCCAAGAACCGTGACACAGGCATTTGATTCTATCTCGCTCCACTTTCGGCTTCGAATATCGGTATGGAACTCCAAGAGGCGGCCACGTTTGTCTGCCCTTCGCAGCACGACCATGCGTGCTTGCGGCCGCAACGATGCGTCGACCGAACACAGGCTCACCTGCCTGAAACTTGACTCTGGACTGAGGGCACCCTTCTCAAGTTCGCTCCACGCCGATGCTTCCACCTCGAGCAGGCTTGCTTCTTCTTCGATATCCAAATTATTGGCTCCTGCCAGAACCTTGGGGGTCATGCTCGCTCGATCCTTTAATAGCGCGCCTGTGATCTGAGAAGAAAACAGTTCTTCGCGTGATTGTCGGTAGAAAAACTATGTCTTCGAAGACGCGCCTCAATGGCTTTTGAGATCGTGGCTGGCAGACAGTTCGTCATGGAACTGTCATAAATGGCACGAACTGATTCGACATGACCGAGGTCACCGGCGCTCGTTTTGTCAGGACGGAACATATTGACGACAACTCCACTCCGACCGGCGCTTGGCAGCTCCCTTGAAGATACGGTCGAACAGGCAGGCGCACTGTGCTTTCGCCAGGTTGAGTCTGGTGGCGAGCCTGAGGTCTTGCTTATTTCCAGCCGTCGTACCGGAGACTGGGGTATTCCCAAAGGGCACATGGAATCTGGGGAGACTGCATCCGAGGGTGCAGTGCGCGAGGCTTTTGAGGAGGCAGGCGTTCGTGGCATCGTGACGAGGGATCCGGTTGGATCCTTCAGTTACCAAAAATCCGGAACCTCTTCGATCTTTCGTTCGCTTGTATCGCATTCGCGTTACCACGACCTTCGACGATTTTCCCGAGAAAGGTCAACGCATCCTACGTTGGCTACCCGCATCGATTGCGGCGAATGAGGTTGCCCATCCGGACTTGCGCGGTCTGATTTCGATCGCCTTTTCTGTCACTGACTGCCACGCCAAAGTTTAGGAGCCTTGTTTCGGCGGGGTAATGCAAAGCTGTTCAAAGCCCCCAGATGACAGCCTCTTCATGGCGTTTGATGAGGTGGCGGAGATCCTGAAAGCCGGTTCGGATGAAGGAGGCGAATTGTTCGACGGCGGGCGTCCTTGGGGCGTCCGTCCTCTTCAGGATCGCCAGCGCCCGCTCCGGGTGGGGAATGTTCACCGGCAGGGCAGTGATCGTCTTTTCCTTGCGTTGCGCGAAAACGACGCTGTGCGGCATCACGGTCAGCGCATCTGCCGATTTCAGATAGTTGATCACTGCCATAAGCGACCCGCCTGAGTAGCGGATCTTGATCTCGGTCGCGCCGAAGGAGAGCAGCAGCGCGCGAAGGTCCGTCATCAGTGGACTTCCGGGCGGCGGGGCGACCCAGGGATAATCAAGCAGATGGCTCGGCTGCGGCCGGCGTTTCAAGAGCAGCGGATGCGTCACGCGGCAGGCAATGACGTTGCGGCCGGGCAGGATTTGCTGGAATTCCAGCCCGGAGCCCTCGTCGAGAATGTCGATCGGGCAGATGGCAAGGTCGATCTGGTCGGCTTTCAATGCGGCGCGCAGATCTGGGAAATAGCCGTAGCTTTGATCTATGCGCACATCGGGATGGTGTGCCTGGAATTCTGCGCAGAGCCCGGCGATCAGGGCATCCATGAAGAACGGCGTACCGCCGACGCGCACGACGCCGCTCTTGCCAACTCGGAAGCTTTCAAGGAGATCGGAAGCCTTGCGGGAGGCGGCCAGCATGACGAAGCCATGCTCGGCCAGTGCCAGGCCGAAGGGCGTCGGCTGCAGCGGTCGGCGGCCTTTGATGAACAGCGGTTCGCCGACGCGTTTTTCCAGCATGGAAAGTGTGCGCGATACGGCTGGCTGGGCGAGCCCGAGCAGGGCCGCGCCCTCCGTCACGCCGCCAGTCTTGACGACGGCAGCAAGCTGGATCAGGTGACGTTCATCGATCTTCATAACGATCTGTTATATTGAGCTGAAGCAAAATCATCAACCCATCCGCTTCCGGCTGTTATGATGGATTTATCGAGACGGCGGACAGGGAGGTGAGCATGTCGTTGGGTGCCAAAGCGCTCACATTCAGCGAAGCGACATCGTCGGAAGCCTTCGCCGAGCGTTTTTCTACGGGTCCAGACAGCAATCTGCCGCGGCTCATGGCTGCCGCCGTAACCCATGTGCACGATCTCATCAAACAGTTCCGCCCGACCCAGGACGAGTGGCGCAAGGTCATCGCCTTCCTCACGGAGGTCGGCCACGCGTCGGATGAGCGCCGCCAGGAATGGGTGCTGCTCTCTGACCTCATCGGTGCCTCCGCGCTGGTGGAAGAGATCAACACCCGCCGGCCAAAAGGCGCAACGCCGAACACCATTCGCGGCCCATTCTTTCGCAACGACACACCGGAGCGCGCCTCCGGATCCTCCATCTCGCTCGATGGCATCGGGGAGCCGCTCGCCGTCTCGGTACGGGTGAATGATCTCGATGGGCTGCCGATCGGCGGCGCCGAGGTCGTGACCTGGCAGGCCAATTCCGAGGGATTTTACGAGAACCAGCAGCCCGACCTTCAGCCCGAACACAATCTGCGCGGCCTGTTCCACACGGATGCGCAGGGCCACTTTGACTACCGCTCTGTCGTGCCCTCGGGCTACGGTGTACCGGACGATGGACCGGTCGGGAGACTTTTCGCCGATACCGGCTATCCGCTGCGCCGCCCGGCGCACCTGCATTTTGTCATCCGCGCCAAGGGATTCGAGACGATCACCACCCATATTTATGATGCCAGCGACCCGCATCTTTCCGAGGATGCGCTGTTCGGCGTGCGGCCGGAACTTGTTTCCCGTTTCGAGCCAGCCGACGTCGATGGCAGGCACGGCAAGGCCGCAGACCTCACCTTTGTCATGGTTCGCGCCAAGCCGGGGAGGGCGTCATGACCCAACCCTTTTCCTATGCCGGCAGCCCGGCCCGCATCATCTTTGGTGAAGGCGCGAGAAGCCAGGTGGGCCAGTGGATCGAGAAAACCGGCTGCAGGCGGGCACTCGTTCTCTCGACCCCGCAACAGAGGGCGGATGCCGAGGCTCTGGCTCGTGAGATCGGCAACCTTGCCTGCGGCGTGTTTTCGGGTGCCACCATGCACACTCCGGTCGATGTGACGGAAGCAGCGGTGAAGGTGGCGGCTGAGACGCTGGCGGATTGTGTCGTCTCTCTCGGTGGCGGATCCACCACCGGCCTCGGCAAGGCGATCGCCTATCGAACCGACCTTCCGCAGATCGTCGTACCGACCACCTACGCCGGTTCGGAGGTCACGCCGATCCTCGGCCAGACGGAAGCCGGCCGCAAGACGACGATACGCGATGCGAAAATCCTGCCGGAGGTCGTCATTTACGATCCGGCACTGACCCTCGGCCTGCCGGTCGCCATGAGCATCACCAGCGGGCTCAATGCCATGGCCCATGCAATGGAAGGACTTTATGCGCAGGACCGCAATCCGATCTCGACGCTGATGGCGCTGGAGGGCCTGCGCGCCCTTGCCCGCAGCTTGCCGGAGATCGTCAACGCACCTCGCGATGTAAAAGCCCGCAGCGACGCGCTCTATGGTGCCTGGCTCTGCGGCACGGTGCTTGGCACGGTCGGCATGGCGCTGCACCACAAGATCTGCCACACGCTCGGCGGCTCGTTCGATACGCCGCATGCAGAAACCCACGCGGTCATGCTGCCACATACAGTCGCCTTCAACGCCACTGCAGCCGCTGCGGAACTTGCCCCGGCTGCGGAGATTTTCGGCGGATCGATCGGTGGCGGGCTCTGGGATTTCGCAAAGGCGATCGGTGCGCCGCTGTCCTTGAAGGAATTCGGGTTGAGCGAGGCCGATCTTGATCGCGCCGCGTCAATTGCGGTCGAAAATCCCTACTGGAATCCGCGACCGATCGACAAGACGTCGATCCGGTCCTTGTTGCAGGACGCCTTCGAGGGGAGGCGGCCGACAGACTGACATTTGCATGCCGCTTTGCGCGCTCTTTGGGAGGAGAGGACAATGGGAGGAAGCATGTTTACCAGACGCGATTTTCTGAAGACGACGGCCGCCGGCGGGGCCGTTCTCGCCACATCGGGCCTTGCCGCCCCGGCGATCGCAAAGGACGTTGCGATCAAGCTCGGCTATGTCAGCCCGCAGACCGGCCCGCTCGCCGCCTTCGGCGAAGCCGACAAGTTCGTCATAGATGCCTTCCTGGCAACGACCAAGGGTATGGGCCTCAATTACGAGGTGGTGGTAAAGGACAGCCAGTCCAACCCCAACCGTGCGGCGGAAGTGGCAAAGGAACTGATCGTCGACAACGAGATCAACCTCATGCTGGTCTCCTCGACCCCGGAAACGACAAACCCGGTCTCGACCACTTGCGAGGCCGAGGAGATGCCCTGCATCTCGACCGTCGCGCCCTGGCAGCCCTGGTTCATCGGCCAGCAGGGCAATCCCGGCGACCCGGCCTCGTGGAAGCCGTTCAACTATGCCTACCACTTCTTCTGGGGGCTCGAGGATATCATCGCCGTCTTCACCGGCATGTGGGGCCAGATAGAGACCAACAAGAAGGTCGGCGGCCTCTTCCCGAACGATGGCGACGGCAATGCCTGGGGCGACAAGGTGGTAGGCTTCCCGCCCGTCTTGGAAAAGCTTGGCTATGGGCTGACCGATACCGGCCGCTACCAAAACCTGACGGACGATTTTTCCGCACAGATCAATGCCTTCAAGCAGGCCGGAACCGATATCCTGACCGGCGTGATGATCCCGCCTGATCTCACCACTTTCTGGAACCAGGCCAAGCAGCAGGGCCTGAAGCCGAAGATCGCTTCGATCGGCAAGGCGCTTCTCTTCCCGCAAACGGTGGAGGCGCTGGGCGATGCCGGTCATAACCTGTCGACCGAAGTCTGGTGGACGCCGAGGCATCCGTTCAAGTCGTCGCTGACGGGCGAAACGGCTGCGACCGTTGCAGAGGCCTTCACCAAGGCGACGGGGCGTCCCTGGACGCAGCCGATCGGCTTTGCCCACGCCCTGTTCGAGCTAGCGGTCGATGTGATGAAGCGCGCCGAGGACGTGGGCGATGGCGGTGCGGTGGCCAAGGCCATCGGCAAGACCAAGCTCGATACGCTCGTCGGTCCAGTTGCCTGGGGCAGCGACAAGCTGCCGCCTTTTGCCCAGAAGAATATTGCCAAGACGCCGCTGGTCGGCGGCCAGTGGCGACTGAAATCGGGCGGCGGGTATGATCTCGTGGTTGTCGAAAACAGCCTGGCGCCGAATGTGCCGCTGGGCGGCAAGCTGGAGGCTTTGGCCTAGGCTCTTCTCGGGGGAGGAGCGGAACCGAAATTATGGATTTGCTCTTGCCTCTCCCCGCGCGGGGAGAGGTGGCCGTCAGGCCGGATAAGGGGTTTTCCCGGAAAGCCACATAACGAACCGAGAACGTGATGCCCATACTCGAACTCAACGCTGTATCAAAATCCTTCGGCGCGCTCGTCGTTGCCGAAAACATCGGCTTTTGCGTGGAGCCGGGTGAGGCGCTCGGCGTCATTGGGCCGAATGGCGCCGGCAAATCGACCCTCTTCAATCTGATCAGCGGCAATCTTTCCGTCGCGACCGGCACCATCCACTTCGATGGCCGTGACGTCACCCGTCAGCCCCCGATGCGGCGCTGCCTGGCCGGCATGGGCCGCACTTTCCAGATCCCGCAGCCTTTCGATCAGTTGACTGTTTATGAAAACCTTCTTGTCGCTGGCGCTTTTGGTGCGCAGGCGAGGGAAAGCGAGGTCGCCGGTCTTTGCGCTGATATTCTCGTGGAAACCGGTCTGATTGCCAAGGCCAACATGCCCGCGGGCTCGCTTACCCTCCTTGAACGCAAGCGGCTTGAGCTTGCCCGCGCGCTCGCCACAAAGCCGAAGCTTTTGCTGCTCGATGAAATCGCCGGCGGGCTGACCGAGGGCGAATGCCGCCAGCTGGTTGCCACCATCAAGCGCGTGCATCAGCGCGGCATCGCCGTCATCTGGATCGAGCATGTGCTGCACGCCTTGACCGCAGTCGCCGAGCGCATCCTCGTGTTGAATTTTGGCCGGGTGATCGGGGTCGGCGATCCGGAGACGATCATGGCCTCCAGCGAAGTACGCGAAATCTATCTGGGAATGGAGGTCTGATGCCAAGCCTCGTCGAAACCCGAGCCCTCACTGCCTTCTATGGCGATTTCCAGGCAATCTTCGGCGTCGATATCAGGCTCGACGCCGGTGAGACCGTCGCCGTGATCGGCGCAAACGGCGCCGGTAAATCGACCCTGATGCGCTCGATCGCGGGCATCATCACCAATCGCGCCGAGATGATCCTGCATCGCGGCGAACCGATCGGCGCGCTTGCCGCCCCCGATGTCGTGCGCCGCGGCATCGCGCTGGTGCCGGAGGGACGAAAGCTGTTTTCCTCTCTCACCGTCGAGGAAAACCTGCAGGTCGGCGCTTACGGCCGCTCGGTGGACGGTCCCTGGACCCTCGACAGCATCTACCGGCTTTTTCCAATCCTGAAAGAGCGCCGACGCAATCCGGCGACCGCGCTGTCTGGCGGCCAGCAGCAGATGGTGGCAATCGGCCGGGCGCTGATGTCGAACCCGGATATCCTGCTTTGCGACGAGCTGAGCCTCGGTCTTGCGCCCGTCGTCATCAAGGATATCTACGCCGCCTTCTCCAAGATTAGTGCCGCGGGCGCTGCCATCATCATCGTCGAGCAGGATATCGCCCAGGCGTTGAAGGTTGCCGACCGCGTCTATTGCATGATGGAGGGCCGCGTTACGCTGTCCGGTCAACCGGCGGAGTTCGATCGCGCCGATATCCATGCGGCCTATTTCGGAGCAGAGCCCAATGAGCTTCATTGATACGCTTCTGCAGGGTGTGCTGCTCGGTGGCCTCTATGCCCTTTTTGCCGCGGGCCTGAGCCTTGTCTTCGGCATTATGCGCCTCGTCAATCTGGCCCACGGCGACCTTATCGTGCTCGCGGCCTTCCTCATCCTTGTGATCGTCTCCACGCTCGGGCTCGATCCCTTCGTCGCCGCCGTTGTTGCAGCCCCGCTGATGTTCGCCCTCGGCTGGGTGCTGCAATATCACCTGCTGAACCGCACTCTGGGCAAGGATATCCTGCCGCCGCTGCTCGTCACCTTCGGCCTGTCGATCGTCATCCAGAACGGCCTCCTGGAAGGGTTCACCGCCGATAGCCGCCGCATCTCGGCCGGTGCGCTGGAAACGGCGTCTGTCAGTCTCGGCAACATCAGTGCCGGTGTGATGCCGCTGATCACCTTCGCGTCCGCGATATTGGTTATTGTCGCGCTCAACCAGCTGATCTATCGCACAGCGCTTGGCCTCGCCTTCCGCGCCACCTCCGATGACGTAGTGACCGCAAGTCTCATGGGTATCCGGCCGAACTCGATCTTCGCCATCGCCACCGGGCTTGCGATGGTGATCGTTACGATCGCGGCGCTCTATCTCGGCACGCGCGCGAATTTTGACCCGACGGCGGGGCCGGCGCGGCTGATCTACGCCTTCGAGGCTGTCATCATCGGCGGGCTTGGGTCACTCTGGGGCACGCTTGCCGGCGGCATCATCCTCGGTGTCGCTCAGACCGTCGGCGCGGCTATCAATCCGGAATGGCAGATCCTTGTCGGGCATATCGCCTTCCTTCTCGTGCTTCTCTTCCGGCCGCGCGGCCTGTTTCCCCGAGCAGCGGACTGAGACGCCATGACCCCAGGTCTTGAAACGATGACGACCGAGATCGAAGCGCCCGCGGGCTGGCGGGTGGAAACGCGCACACGGCTTTCCACCATATTCGCCGTCATTTCCCTCGTCGCGGTCCTGGCGCTGACGGCGGCTCCCTTCCTTGTCTCGCGCGGGGTGATTCAGGATCTGTTCTTCATTCTCACCATGCTGGCGCTGGCGCAGAACTGGAACCTGCTTGCCGGCTATGCGGGTCTGATCTCCGTCGGTCAGCAGCTCTTTGTCGGGTGTGGTGCCTATGCTCTGTTCGGCCTGGTGATCCTTGCTGGTCTCGATCCCATCCTCGCCATCCCGCTTGCCGGTCTCTTCGCCATGATCATCGCCGTACCCACGGCCTTCTTCGCCTTCCGGCTTTATGGCCCCTATTTTGCGATAGGCACCTGGGTCATCGCAGAAGTCGGGCGGCTGCTTTTTGCGCAGTGGAAGATGCTCGGCGGCGGCACCGGCACCTCGCTGCCACGCGAAGCGACACGGGAGATGCTCGGCATCTCGCTGCTTCAGGACTGGTTCGGCATGCGCGCGTCCGCGGCTGCCGACGCGCTAGCATACTGGTTGGCGTTGGCGCTCGCGGCGCTGACGATCGCCTTCGTTTACAAGTTGCTGCGCTCCAAGCAGGGCCTCGGGCTCGCGGCCGTGCGCGACAACGAAACGGCGGCCCGAGCGCTCGGCGTCGATGCGCGGAAGCTCAAGACTGCGATCTACCTGCTGACGGCGTTTCTCACCGGCATCGTCGGCGCGCTCATCTACCTGCAGAAGGCGCGGATTTCGCCCGATGCCGCCTTCTCGCTCACCGATTGGACGGCCTATGTCGTCTTCATCGTTGTTATCGGCGGCATCGGCACGATCGAAGGTCCGATCCTCGGCGTCATCATCTTCTTTCTGCTGCAGAATGCCTTTTCGAACTACGGCTCCTGGTATCTGATGGCGCTTGGTGGGCTGGCCATCGTCACCATGCTTTTTGCGCCAAGGGGGCTCTGGGGGCTGATCTGCGACCGCACCGGTTGGGAACTCTTTCCGGTCCGCCGCCTGCTGAAGGGCGGACCACTCAGACAGGATGACAAGGGAGGGCCGAATGGCTGACATCACCACCGACGTTTTGATCATTGGAACGGGACCCGCGGGCTCGGCGACAGCCGCGCTGCTTGCTGGCTATGGGCTCGAGCCGCTGGTGATCAACCGCTACCGCTGGCTGGCAAACACGCCGCGCGCGCACATCACCAACCAGCGCACCATGGAGGTTCTCCGTGATCTCGGCCGCGACGTGGAAGACGAGGCCTACATGTTTGCGACCGAGCAGGATCTGATGGGCCAGAACGTGTTCTGCACCGCCGTTGCGGGGGAGGAGATTGGCCGCATGCAGAGCTGGGGCAACCATCCGCTCTCGCGTGCCGAGCATATCCTGTCCTCGCCCGGACGCATGAACGACCTGCCGCAGACCTATATGGAGCCGCTGCTCTTCAAGACGGCCTGCTCGCGTGGCGCGCAGTCGCGCATGTCAACCCAGTATCTGAACCATGTGCAGGATACCGAGGGCGTCACCACCACCTGTCTCGACCGGTTGACCGGCAAGGAAATCACCATCCGCTCAAAATTCCTGATCGGTGCCGATGGCGGCAACTCCAAGGTCGCCGAACATGCGGGTCTTTCCTTCGAAGGAAAGATGGGGGTCGCCGGCTCGATGAACATCCTGTTCGAGGCCGATCTTTCCCGCTATGTCGCCCATCGCCCCTCGGTACTTTACTGGGTGCTGCAGCCGGGCGCGGATGTCGGCGGCATCGGCATGGGGCTCGTGCGCATGGTGCGGCCGTGGAACGAATGGCTGATCGTCTGGGGTTATGACATCAACCAGCCGGCGCCTGAGGTCGACGAGGCCTTCGCGACCAAGGTTGTGCGCGAGCTGACGGGCGTTGCCGACCTCCAGCCTAAGATCAAGTCGGTCTCCACCTGGACGGTCAACAACATGTATGCGACGACGCTTTCGAATGGCCGCGTCTTCTGCATGGGCGATGCCGCCCATCGCCATCCGCCGTCGAATGGTCTCGGTTCCAACACCTCGATCCAGGACGGTTTCAACCTCGCCTGGAAGCTCGCCATGGTCATCAAGGGGCAGGCCGGAATGGGACTGCTCGACAGCTATCAGGCGGAGCGTGCGCCGGTCGCCAGGCAGATCGTCACCCGCGCCAACAAGTCGATCGAGGAATTCGGTCCAATCTTCAAGGCGCTCGGCCTGCTCGATTCCGTCGATCCGGTGAAGATGCAGCAAAACATGGATGCGCGCTGCGACGATACCGCCGATGCCGAGCGCCAGCGCGCCGCAATCCGCGAGGCAATCGCCTACAAGGTCTATGAATTCGATGCCCATGGTGTCGAGATGAACCACCGCTATGACTCGACTGCTGTCGTCAAGGATGGCCAACCGGAACCGGCCTTCGGGAAGGACGCCGAGTTGCATTTCCAGCAGACGACATGGCCCGGCGCCCGGTTGCCACATGCCTGGCTGTTTGGTGCCGATGGTGGCAAGGTGTCGAGCCTTGATCTCACCGGCCACGGCGTCTTCACCATCCTGACCGGCATCGGCGGCGATGGCTGGGTGGCGGCGGCAAAGGCATTGTCGAAGGAATTCGGCCTGCCGATCACCGTTCACAAGATAGGCCCACGGCAGGCATGGCAGGATCTGACTGGTGACTGGGCCCGCATCCGCGAGGTCCGCGATTCCGGTGCTGTGTTCGTGCGGCCGGATCACCATGTTGCCTGGCGCGCAGATGCGGCGGTCGCCGATCCCGAAGGCGCCCTGCGCCGCGTGTTGAAGACCATCCTGGATCGGTGAGGTGATCATGAACGCCAAGGAAAAGGGCTATTTCACCGAGGAAAATTCCGTCGAGGTGGTCACAAGCCGAAACGCCGATGCGAAGAGCGCGCGCTTGAAGGAGGTGATGGAGGTCGTCACCCGCAAGCTGCATGAGGCGGTAAAGGAACTGGAGCCGACGCAGGAGGAGTGGATGGAGGCGATCCTCTTCCTCACCCGCACCGGCCATATGTGCAACGAATGGCGGCAGGAGTTCATCCTCCTGTCAGATGTGCTCGGCGTTTCGATGCTGGTCGATGCGATCAACAACAGAAAGCCCTCGGGCGCCTCCGAGAGTACCGTCCTTGGACCATTCCACGTCGCGGATGCGCCGGAACTACCGATGGGTGCCAATATCTGCCTCGACGAGAAGGGCGAGGACATGGTGATCAGCGGCCGCATCCTCGATACCGCGGGCCGGCCGATTGAAAATGCGGTCATCGATGTTTGGCAGGCGAATGACGAGGGGTTCTACGACGTGCAGCAGAAGGGAATTCAGCCGGATTTCAACCTGCGCGGCATTTTCCGCACGGGTGCTGATGGACATTACTGGTTTCGCGCGGTGAAGCCGAAATACTATCCGATCCCGGACGACGGCCCGGTCGGCCAACTGCTTGGCCATCTCGGTCGCCATCCCTACCGGCCGGCGCACTTGCACTATATTGTCAAGGCAGACGGGTTCGAAACACTCACCACCCACATCTTCGACCCGGATGATCCCTATATCCATTCGGATGCGGTCTTCGGCGTCAAGGAAAGCCTGCTCGCAAAATTCTGCCTGATGAACGATCCTGTTCGGGCACACGAACTCGGGTTCCGGGATAAATTCTGGCAGGTGGAACACGATTTCGTACTGGCTCCAAATCCGCGTCTATGAGCCGGAAGCGGGTCCCCACCGCGGCAGTATTTCACGACGATCGCGTTCTACCGCGCCTTGAAGAGAACACTGATGGAAGTGCCGCGCAACGCTCGTCCTTACGCGGCCTTACTCTCATGACGGGCAGGAGTGCCTTTCGGCTTGCCATACAAGTCGATATTGGCATCGCCCCACTGCTTCAGGGCGAGGAGGATCGGCTCCATGCTGCGGCCAAGCGGAGACAGGCTGTATTCCACTTTCGGCGGCACCTGCGCATAGACCTTTCGTTCGATCAACCGATCCTCTTCGAGCTCGCGAAGCTGGTTCGTCAGCATGCGGGGAGTGACGTTCTGCAGCCGCCGCCGGATCTCATTGAACCGAAGCGTGCCAGAAAGAAGGTGGAAGAGCACCACAGACTTCCATTTACCATCGATGAGGCCGATCGCAGCCTCGACCGAGCAACCCGGCGAGCAGTCGAACCGGGAATGACGAACCTTGCCCATCTATGGTATCCTTTTTGATACTACGTGCACATTTTGTGCGTATTGCGCTTTAGAGAATATACGCCAGCTTATGCCTCATATCAAACAGCAAGAAGCAGGAGCTGAACATGAAGGCCGTGGCGTACAAGGCAGCAGGATCCATCGAGCGCAAGGATGCCCTGATCGACGTCGAACTTCCCCGTCCGACGGCCTCCGGCCGCGATATTCTGGTCGAAGTGAAGGCCGTGTCGGTGAACCCGGTCGACACCAAGATCCGCAGAAGCGTAAATCCTGCGCGCGATGGATGGAAAATTCTGGGTTGGGATGCCGTCGGCAAGGTCCTCGAGACTGGCCCGGACGCGGGCGACTTCTCAATCGGTGACGAAGTGTTCTACGCAGGCTCCCTGATCCGACCCGGCGCCAACAGCCAGTTCCACGTCGTCGACGAACGTATCGTCGGACGGAAGCCGAAGACGCTGTCCAATGCCGAGGCTGCAGCCCTGCCTCTCACGGCTATCACTGCCTGGGAAATGCTCTTCGACCGCCTCGACATTCGCAGGCTGGTGCCAGGCGCCGCCAACGCCATCGTCATTATCGGCGGAGCGGGCGGCGTAGGGTCGATCGCAATCCAGCTCGCACGCGCTCTGACTGATGTCACTGTCATCGCAACCGCATCTCGGCCGGAAACGCAGGAATGGGTGAAGTCTTTGGGTGCTCATCACGTGATCGATCATTCAAAACCGATCGCTGAACAGGTGGCCGCCCTCGGCATCGGTGCCCCGGCTTATGTCTTCTCGACGACGGAGACCAACCGTCATCTGAAGGAAATCATCGAGCTGATCGCTCCGCAGGGGCGCTTCGGCTTGATTGACGATCCTGAAACCCTGGACGTGACAGGTTTCAAGCGAAAGGCGGTCTCGATACACTGGGAGCTGATGTTCACGCGTTCGATCTATCAGACGGCAGACATGGCGGAGCAGGGGAAGCTGTTGAACGAGGTCTCCCGTCTCGTCGACGATGGCAAGATTCGCACGACCTTGACGGAGACACTATCGCCGATCAACGCAGCAAACCTGCAAAAGGCGCACGCCGGGATCGAGAGCGGTAAGACCAGGGGCAAGATCGTTCTTGAGGGCTTCTGAACCACCGTAGGCGGATCTCCATGGTGGGATCCGCCACCTAGCCATGTCGAGCCAGATCTCGCCAGGGACCGGGATGTTAGGTCTTACCAGACCTCATTTTCTACTGCAGGTGCATTGATCCACGCTTGTTCTTCTGGAGACCGAGAAGAGTCGGCATCATAGCCCTCCAGCAATTCATCGAGCGTATATTTGGCTTGACGCACCTTCATCGTTTTGCGGGCACTCGATGCGGGTTCTGCGATAATCTGCATTTCCTTTAACGAAACGGTCATCTCTTGGCCCTCTGTTAGACCCAGCATGTTGCGAGCAGCGACCGGCACAGTCAGGTCTAACGAGCCGCCAGCCTTCTTTAGCTTGGAGGTTGTCGAAAAGTCTTTCCTCGCCGATTGACCTCTTGTTGTCGCCATTGGCTTCGCTTCATCAATTTAGAACATTTATACAACATTGGAATGAGTAGGTCGCAAGATGCGCAAGTCGGACGCCAACGCCCACCCGAGGTGGCGATGGCCCGAACATTCTGTCCGAATTATGCCCATTTCAGCAGATCGGCCTCTTCCCACCCTCGGTGGAGCGTGAACAGCGCTTCAGTGCCTCCAATTCCCACTCAGGATACGGAAACAGCAGCAATAATTCCGGCTTACTCAGTGAGGGGTTCGCCTTTCAAATCTGCTAAGACTCGAGGCGTTGCTGGGTCTGCTGGTCAAAGAAATGGACCTTTGAAGTCGCGAAGGATAGCTTCACGCGCTGGTCAGGCACAAGCTCGACACTATCTCGGACCACCCATGTCAGCTCCTTTCCTTCCACATCGACGGCTACGTGAGTTTCCGAGCCAGTCGGTTCGACAACCTTTACGGTGGCTGCGACGCCATCCTCGCCGCCCAAGGAAATGTCTTCGGGACGAATTCCGAGTGTCACGGGCCTTCCGGCCGATGCACTGGGAGCGCGCGACAGGACTGCACGCGATCCGCCCGACAGGGTAAGTGCTGGGCTGGCTGCATGCTGCAGGGTTCCCTCCAGGAAATTCATCGCAGGCGAACCCAGGAAGCCAGCGACGAATATGTTTCGCGGTCGATCATATAGCTCGAGTGGGCTGCCGATCTGCTCGACGCGCCCTCCTTGTAGAACAACGATCTTGTCGGCCATGGTCAGGGCTTCGATCTGATCGTGCGTGACGTAGACGATCGTGGTCTTCAGGCGCTGGTGAAGCGCCTTGATCTCCGCGCGCATCTTGACACGGAGCTTGGCGTCGAGGTTCGAGAGCGGTTCGTCGAACAAAAACACCTTGGGATCGCGGACGATGGCTCGCCCCATGGCAACGCGCTGTCGCTGGCCACCAGACAGTTGCGCGGGCTTCCGCTCGAGCAGAGGCTGCAGCCCAAGGATGGCCGCCGCCTCGCTGACCTTCTTGTCGATCTCCGGCCGCTTCACGCCCGCGAGCTCGAGGGCGAAGCCCATGTTCTGGGCAACCGTCATCTGCGGATAGAGCGCATAGTTCTGGAAGACCATCGCGATGTTGCGATCCTTTGGCTGCAGATCGTTGACGACCCTGCCGTCGATGCTGATCTGCCCAGACGAGATCTCCTCGAGGCCGGCGATCATGCGCAACAATGTCGACTTGCCGCAGCCGGAAGGACCGACGAGAATGACGAACTCGCCGTTGGCGATGTCGACGTCGACGCCGTGGATGATATCAACCGCCCCGTAGGACTTCTTGACGTTCTTGATGTTCAATCCAGACATTTCGGAACCCCTAAACTAGCGCTTTGCGCGAACGCGCAGCGCCTGATGCGGTTTGCGCGGGATGACGACACCGAAGGCAGCGTCCGGTTTTCCTCCGCGTGTCACTGCGCCGTGGCGCACAGGATGCGTCACTGGAGCCTTGACCTTTTCGGCGGGGGTGATCGTCATTTCCCAGGTATCGATGAGGTCGACCTCGTAGCTGTCGCCGTCCATGGGCAGCCCGGACGACCAGATCACCGGCTGATGTTCGCCAAAGTAGATCAGACGGAAATCGCCGTCGCCGTCACGCGCGCCAGACACGCGCGACCACGGCCACTGCGTGACAGGACCGATCGGGTCGAGACCATTCTTGACATCGGCGTCGAGAAGGTCGCGAAGGAAACCGATCCGCTTCCAGGCTTCGCCATGAAGCTCGCCGCCCTTCGCCCACCAGATCAAGTCCTCCGGATGGGAATAGGTCTCGCCGTGGCCCGTGTAGCCGCCGCGTGTCGCCGTGATCCAGTAGCGGTGAACGAGTTCCTGAGCAGTGAGGTTGCCCCAGGACTCCAGAATGTCGCCTTCATATTCGGGCTCGTCGTTCACCACGGGCTTGCCATAAGTGTCACGCCATTCCTGGGTACGCTTGACGTCCGGGTTCTGGATGCAGGTGTGGGTAACCCATGGCTTGCGATGATCGTAGTTCGAGTTGACGTCGCCATTGTGGATCGAGCGCAGGTGCTGGTAGGGATCGTTTTCCTCCAGAATGTGGAAGTAGCGATCCCACTGCGCCATCGGCTTGGTGTCGATCAGGAAGTCGTACTCGTTGGCAAGCGACCACCATACATTCCTGTAGGCCGACAGGCGCGCGGCAAGATAGGCGACGTAGCGGTAGTCCTGTTCGGCGGACATGTCCGCATAGCCCCAGCGGTCATACGGGTGGAACATGATGATGTCGGCTTCAATGCCCAGCGCGCACAAGGCTGCGACCTGCTTGTCGAAATGCTGGAAGAGGACAGGATTTGGACGGTCGAAGTTTTCCTTGCCATCGGCGCCCTTCTCGAAGGAGGCATAAAGGGGCTCGTTGACGTTATAGGGATAGTCCTTCGGGAAGACGCCCATGCGGATCTTGTTGAACTTTGTCTTCTTCAACGTATCGAGGGTCTGCTGCTGCATCTCAAGCGGCTGGTGCGTCCAGGCATAGCAGGTCGTGCCAAACGAGAAGAAGGGCGTCCCGTCCGCGTAAGCGAAGTGGAACTTGTTGCGCACCCGGACAGGGCCATGGTTGCCCGACGAAGGTGCTGTGGCGACCAGGGCTCCAGTCTTTCCATCAAGCACCGCGGTCTGCGAGCGGGTGCGGAACGACCATTCGCCCTCGATATCAGGCATGAAGCGAACGCGATAGGTCCCATTGCCGTCGTAAAAGCCTGGAACCCTGACCTCCCGGCTCTTGTGCGTGAAGATGGCATCGAATGCCACGTCGAGATAGGGGTTGCCGTCGGAGGGACCTTGGAAAGAGGCCTCGAACACGCCCCATTTTTCGACTGTTGCATTGGACATTGAATTCTCTCCTCGTAGAATAAGCTTTCAGCCCTTGACCGCACCTGATGTGAGGCCGGACACGAAGTAGCGCTGGAACATCAGGTATACGATCGTCGCCGGCAGGACAGTCATGACGATGGCTGCGTTGAGTTGCCCGTAGTTGCTCGAGAACTGCCCCTGGAAGGACATGAGGCCGAGCGGCAGCGTCCACATCTTCTGGTCTTGCAAAAGGACCAGTGCCATGGCGAATTCGTTCCAGGTGGAGACGAAATCAAGGATGAGCAGCGCCGCGAGTACCGGCAGACAGACCGGAAGGAATATCCGCCTGAAGATCGTGAAGTGCGTGGCGCCGTCGATGAGGGCGGCTTCCGACAACTCCTTCGGGATCCCCTTGAAGAAGCCGTGCAGGATGAAGACCTGATAGGGAACGCCGAAGGCGATATAGGGAAGGATGACGCCCGGATATGTGTCGATCAGCCCGAACGAATTCACCAGGGTGAAGAGAGGGGCGAGCATGACCTGGAACGGGATCATCGTGCCGAAGACCACAAGCAGCAATAGAGCCTTGCTGAGCCTAAGCTTGATCTTGGCCAGCGCATAGGCCGCCATCGCCGAGAGCATCAGGCCAAGCGGTACCTTGATGACGGTAATGATGACGCTGTTGAAAAACGAGTTGGCGAAGTTCCCCCGGCTCCACGCGCCACTGTAGTTGTCGAAGGCAAGCTCGGCCGGCGGCACGAACGCGCCGGTACTTGTCACGGCGGCAGGCGTCTTCAGCGATGTGAAGACGATGAAGACGAACGGAGCGACCCAGATCAGCGCCACGATTACCAGTGCGATCCACAGGCCAATCAGAATGGGGTCACGCTTCATCGACGACGGATGCGCTTTGAGGTGCACAACGGCGGGATCGGTCGGAATTGCTGTCACGATTCAACCTCCTCGTGCTTCTGTGTCCATCGAAGGTAGGGAATGACGACCGCCATTGTGATCAGCAACAGAACGACCGAGATGGCTGCGCCGCGACCAAAATCAAAAATCTGCATGGCCTGCGTGAACGCCCATAACGCCAGCATCTGCGTGGATTGGGCCGGGCCGCCGCCGGTCAAACCATAAACAATATCAAAGGCCTTGAGCGACGAGATAATGGAAAGCACGAGCACGATGGTGATGGTCGGACGCAGGGCCGGCAGCGTCACGTGCTTGAACACGGCAAAGCGCCCCGCGCCATCGATGCGTGCGGCTTCGACAAGCGTCAGCGAAACGTTCTGCAGACCGGCGAGGAACAGGACCATCGAAAAGCCGACCGTCTGCCAGATATAGGCGACGAAGACGGAGTAGAGGGCGATGTCCTTGTTACCCAGCCAGTCCTTGATCCAGGCCTGCATGCCCCAGGACGTCAGCATCTGGCTGAACAGACCGAAAAACGGGTCATACATCCACTTCCACATGGTCGCCACAGCGATAGGGGCGATGATGACGGGAAGATAGAAGATGGCTCTGAGACTGTTGCGTCCGAAGATCTTCTGGTTGAGGCTAAGTGCAAGAAGTAGCCCGCCCATCGGCGGAAAGACCAGGCTCATCAAGGTCCAGATCACCGTGTTGCGGAAGGCAACCCAGAAGACAGGATCGCGCGTAAAGATTGCCGTGTAGTTGGCAAGTCCGACGAACTGGCGGTTCGCATCCAAACCGTTCCATTTCTGAAAGCTCAGAAAGACGACGTTCAGCATCGGATAGAGCGCGAATACCGCGTAGATTACCAACGCCGGAACAAGCAGGATGAAAGCCTGCGTCCGCGGATCATGTGTCGTTTGACGTAGTGACATGTTCTCCTCCTGGCAGGGAAGCGACCCCGCCAGCTCATTGAACGGTGCACCAGCCGATCGACGGTCAGTCAAATCGGCTGGCGCTCTGGGAGGAACTAGGTCCGGCTGGCGATGAAGCTCTGGAGTTGCTTGGCAGCGTCTGCCGGCTCAACATTGCCGGAGGCGACTTCGTTGATGATGCGGAAATACTCCGTCGTAACATCAAGCGGGAAAGCCTGGTCACCGTTCATGTAGACGTTGCTGTACTTCTTGAAGATGTCGAGCCACTCGGCCTCAAGCGGCTTCTGGTTCGTGTACTTGACGTTCTTGTTGACCGAGATCGAGCTGATCTGGCCAACCAGATCCTGCTGAACCTTGTCGGACAGGAAGTAGTCGAGGAACTTGGCCGCCATGTCAGGGCTTTTGCTCTTCGTGCTGACATAGTTGTACTCGGCAAACCCATAGAGACGATCGGTGTTCGTCGGGAAGGGGAAGATGCCGTAGTCATCGAGGTTTGCGCCGCTGCCGTCGAGCTGGCCGACAAGCCAGTCACCTTCGAGCATCATCGCCGCACGCCCGGCCGTGAAGAGGCTATAGGACTGCTTGTTGTCGATGCCCATGAACGGCTGCAGTGTGTAGTCCTTCGTCCACTTGGCGAATTCGGCGAACGCGTCGGTTGCGCACTGCTCCTTCGTCCAGTCGACCTTCATCGCCTTCAGGGCATCGTGCTTGTCGGCGCCGCACTTGGTTTCGAGGATAACGTCCATCAGGCGCATGACGTGCCAGTTGACGGTTCCTCCGAACGTGAAGGCAGGAATGCCCGCAGCCTTCAGCTTCTCTGCGGCGGCAAGGAGATCCTCATAGGTCTTCGGCTCTTCCTTGATGCCGGCCTGCTCGAAAAGCTTCTTGTTGTAATAGACGGCTTCGCCCTTGAAAGTGAACGGAACGCCACGCTTGCCGCCGGGGTAGAGGTCAGCGAAAGCCGCGGCGGAGGGGAGCAGTTCGTCGTTCCACTTGTATTCCGTGTAGTACTTGTCGAGAGGCAACGAGAGACCGGCCTTCACGTATTCGCCGCCAAGGCCAAGCCCTGCCCAACTGAAATAGATGTCCGGGCCCTTGTCGGATCCCGCAGCAACACGCAATGCCGTCTTATGCTCGTCCACTGCGCGTTGGACGATTTCTACATGAGTTCCGGGGTTGGCGGCCTCGAAATCGCTGGCGATTTTCTTGAGGGCAACGTTTGCGGCGTTGTTATCGAAGTTAAGCGTCCAGAGGGTGATGTCGTCGGCCAGTGCGGGCGTCGCCGATAGCGCGGCAACAGCCATTGCAACGATGCTCGCAGATTTCAATTTTGCAGTCAGGGTCAGCATTACCGTCCTCCTCTTGTAAGCTGAGGACGTTCTTACAGATAGTGATCGACATGTCAACTGGTATGATGAGCTAACCATCGTACCGAGTTAGAAAGGCTGAAATTGCTTCGATCACGATGACCGCAGAGGCGGCTCCCGGATCGATATGCCCCAACGCCCTGTCGCCCAGTCGGGAGGAACGCCCTTTTGCGGCAACCATGTCACGGGTTGCTTCGCAGCCATCGCGTGCCGCACGAACCGCCGCGTCAAGGCATGCCGAGATGTTCGCCCCCGTCCGCCTCGCTTCCATCGCGGCGTCGGCCGCCGGCCTCCAGGCGTCGATCATGGTCTTCTCGCCTGTCTCGGCCTTACCCCTGTCCTGAATTCCCTGCGCCATGGCCCTGAAAGCATCCAGGAAGTCGTCGTCCGATAGCGTATGCTTGTCCTTAACGGCAGTTCCTGCACGCATGAATGCGGTCGCATACAGCGGACCAGAGGATGCTCCGACTGCATTCAAGAATGCCTTGGCCGCAGTGTTGAAAAGAAAGGTCGGGGCGGCTTCGACCTCGTCGAGCTGGAGAACAGCCTTGGATGCCGCTTGCCAGCCGGCATCCATGGCGAGACCATGATCTCCATCGCCGATCACACCGTCCAGTTCGCACAGCCGGTCGCGATTCTTCGCGACTTCCTCCGCGGTCAGCGAAAACATTTGCTGCAGTTCTCTGGTCGCTATCGCCATCTGCTCACTTTCTGAACATTGCGCAGTCGCAGGGATGATCGATCAATTCCTGCAGCTCGTCGTCGAGGTGCATCACCGTGATCGATGCCCCGGCCATTTCGAGCGATGTGCAGTAGTTTCCAACAAGTGACGTGTGGATCAGCAGGCCGGCGTCTTCAAGACGGGCCTTCACGCGTCGCATCATGATGTAGAGCTCCATCATCGGCGTCGAACCGAGTGAGTTGACCAGCACCGCCACACGATCACCAGCCTCCGCGGCTCCCATCTCCCCAAGAATGCCGTCCAGCAACTGGTCGGTGACCTCGTCGGCCGATCTCAGTGGACCGCGAGCCACACCGGGTTCTCCGTGGATACCCATGCCGATCTCCATCTCGTCTTCGCCGATGAGGAAATTGGGCTTCAGCGTCTGCGGAAGCGAGCAAGGCGAGAGAGCAACGCCCATCGTATAGGTTCGGGAGTTCGCGTGACGAGCGACACGTTCGACATCCTCAAGGGAATACATGAGATCGCACGCCGCACCCGCCGCCTTGAATATGAAGACGTTACCCGCCACGCCACGCCGCTTGTCGCCCTGTTCGGGAGGAGCGGAAGCGACGTCATCCGTCGTCAATACAGTTCGCACCTCGATGTCATCGAGACCGAGCAGTTCGGCCGCCATGTCGAAATTCATGACGTCGCCAGCGTAGTTCCCGTACATGAAAAGCACGCCGGCGCCACCATCCGCGGCCTTGGCACATGCGACGATCGGGTCGGGCGGTGGCGATGCGAAGACGTTCCCAATCGCCGCAGCGTCGGCAAGTCCCTTGCCCACATATCCGAGGAAGGTCGGCTCGTGTCCGGAACCACCCCCGATGACAAGACCGACCTTTCCATTTCGCGGGCCGTTCTTGGCGACGATTGCACGAGGCATGTCTTCAACCGCGTACAGGTGCTCGGGATGAGCCGCCAGGATGCCCTCCAGCATTTCGTCGACGGCATCCGCACCGGAATTTATTAGTTTCTTGGTCTTCACGCCAACCTCCCCCGATCGAGCTCCGATACGATAGATGCAGCCGCCGCGCTCGAGGTCAATCGGACAGCGAAAGGATAGCGGTGCCGAACGGCGGCAGCCCAAGCTTCAGGCCGCCGCATTCCACCGCCTGTTCGTTGCTTGTCACGTTGACGACGTGGAGCTGCGAGCCCGCCGGGCCAATGCTGGCGAACGCAAGAACCCTGGAAGGGGAGCTCGAGATGCATTCTTGCCATTCTGTTCCCGCCAACGCTGCGAGCGTGCGAACGGCGCCGAACAATGGACGCGGATCGCCTTTTCTGCCTGGTTCGTCCGCACCTGCGATCAATCCGAACGGTCCCGTCAGCGCAGAGAGCGTGAGGCACTCCAGATCCGCATCCAGAACGCTTGTCGCATAGGCTAGGGCAAAGGCAGCGGCAAACTGTCCATTGTGCCGAGGATCACGGTTGGCCATCGGGATACGCCCGCCCGACGGATTTTCCATTGTACGGCTGCCGTAGGGATTCTGCCGCATCGGGATTGTCGAAGGACCGATCCGGTAGGGCTTGTCGCCGTAGATCGCACGCACCGAGCGGGTAATGAAGGGCAGGGCCTCCAACGTCTGCATCACGCTGAGATCGTCGGCCGCATGCACGATCGGATTCGTGCAATGGCTGATAAACGCAAGCTGCCCCTCCGGCACACGCTTGCGGTTGAGTTCGGTGAAGTAGCTGAGCATGCCGCCGCCGATCCGGATGCCCGCAAATGCGGCATGGGCCGCAGCATAGACCTCTTCCAGCGGCGGGCAGTCGGGCCATTTGCTTCCAGGCGGCGTCGACTGCCGATCGACAGAGGGCGAGATCATGATCGCGTCCGGCCTGAAGCCGGCCGAGCGCATGTCTCGTGCTATGGTCGCCGTTTCATCCGCCGGGGCTTGCCTGCACGGAAGCGCTATCTCCAACGTCGAGCGACCGGGGTGCGTCGCGGCGATGTCAGCGAACCGCCTCAGCGCTTCCACGCCATGACCAGCACCTGGATCGAAATGGAAGAGCAGTTCCTGAGGGGCTATCTCCGCGAGGAAACGTTGCGCCGACAGACAAGCCTCGGCCTCCTCGGGCGTGATGATCAGGCCGATCGCCGGCATCGCGCCGGTCCGTCCGCCAAGGTGGAGTTTGACCACTTCTGCCGAGGCGCCGGCCGTTGGGTGCCGCCCTACTGGGCGGCTGTCCTTGATGATCAGCGATATCTTCTGCCGGACGGGCTGACCAGCGGGTATTTGATAGGGCCAGGGAAGGGCAAGCGGTCTGACGTAGGTCTTGTAGGACGCATCCGACCAGTTTCTCTGGTCCTCCATCTCGAAGGTGTCGCCCTCCATCCGGCATTCGGCGCTGATGCCGGGCATCGCCACGTGGGTAATGGCGCGCATGTCCTTGAACGGCTGCCAAGGTTCGATGAGGTCAGGAAACCGCGTCACCTCCGTCGCGCCGTCGACGTGTTCTACCGTGGCGGGTGCGCCGCCCAAGCCTACGATCGGATGAAGAATGCAGAAGCCGCAGCGGTTGGTCTCGAAGCCGGTTTCCGACGCAGCTTCGGCTTCGAAGTCGAGGCGGTCGCTCTGTCCAACGATGCGGACGTCAACGACGAGGCCGGTGTCCCCCGGCCCTCGGCATCGAGCGCGATAGGTTACTTCGAACGCACCTCCGTCGTGCTCGATCGCCAGATCTTCGATTTCCGGGCTGTACGTACCCCAGTCGCGGTCACGAACAAGGTAGGAGACTGCCCGCAGCACCTCTGTTCCATCGTAACGGATCGTTCGAAGGTTACCGTCGACGAGGTCGACTTCGAGCTTTTTGGCACTGAGCCGGACCGGTGTCGTCTCGGCGTCACGGGTGCCGTAAAGAAGGAAGGGGTCGCCGGTCATCGCAGCATTGCTCCGACATCTACGGTCTGACCGCTGGCTGCGCTTTCATACGCTCCTTCGACAAGGGCAAACGTCTTCAGATTGTCTGCCCCTGACGTCGAATGCTCCGCGCCCTGCTTCAGTTTGTCGACCCAGTGCTGCTGGATCGCGTAGACGCTTTCCTGGATGTTGTGCCAGGGGCGCGAGGCCCACGACAGTAGTATCGGAGATACGTCTTCGGTCGCAGTCCCGTTGGCGTTTGTGACCTCGAGCTGGTAGCCTTGCGTCAGACGGATTGTTCCCTCGGAACCATCGATTTCAATCAATGTTTCGGGGAAGGGCTCCTTGGAAAGTTTCGTAGCGTAGCTGACGTCGACAATCGATGTCGCGCCGCTTTCGTGATCGAGGAGGATCGTCGCTACATCCTCGCCCTTGATCCGCGGATTGACGCGCTTGGTCCGGGCCGTGACGCTGCGCACGTCGCCAAGGATGTAGCGAGCAATGTCCAGAGCATGGATCCCGAGGTCCTCGATGATGAACCGCTCTCCCTCAGCCAGATAGGGCTGGCCCGAAAAGACATCGTAGCCGGAACGGAAGGAGAAGCGGCCCCAGAATGGCGTTCCGATCGATCCCTCGTCCAGAACCTTGCGGACAGCCTGGATCGGCGTCTGCCAGCGAAAGTTCTCGTGGACCATCAGCGGAACACCTGCGGCGCGGCAAGCTGCAACCATTGCCTTGGCATCGGCGAGCGTCTTGGCGAACGGCTTCTGGCAGATCGCGGGCACCTTGTGCTGCGCCGCCATTTCAACAAGGATCCGATGGCTTTGAACCGTCGTGGCGATGTCGACGAAATCAAAGCCGCCGTCCGAGAACAAGGCGTTCGCGTCACTGTAGCGCCGCTCAATGCCAAACTGATCGCCGACGATCTTCAGCCTTTCAGGATCGCGATCGCAGATCGCAACGATCCTGGCGCCGTCGACATCGTTCCAGGCGTGCATCTGGTTGATCGCGAAGAATCCGCAACCGATCAATGCGCCGTTCAATTCAGACATTTCAACCTGCCTTTGCCATTTGCATCAGAGTAACGCGCTGTTGCAGGCGGCGCTGCGCCTGGTCGACGACAACAGCGATGATGATAACCAGTCCCTTGATGACCATCTGCCAGAAGGACGAAACGCCCATCATCACCAAACCGTCTGACAGGATTCCGATGACGAAGGCGCCGATGATGGTCCCGCCGATAGTTCCGCGACCACCCGACATCGAGGTGCCACCAAGGACGGCTGCCGCGATCGCGTTAAGCTCGAAGCTCTCGCCCGTCGCCGGATGGGAAGCCATCAGCTCTGAAGAGATGATGACGCCGACGATTGCCGCGCAGAGCCCGGAAAACATGTAGACGAAGATCTTCACGATATCGACGCGGATGCCCGACATGCGGGCTGCGCGTTCATTGCCCCCGACGGCGAAGATGTGGCGCCCGATCGGGGTGGAACGCGCGACGTAGGCAGCCAGCAACGCCAACGCAATCAGGATCCAGATCGATACCGGCAGTCCGAGGATGCGCCCAGCACCGAAGAAGTCGAAGCCAGTCGTTGAATATTCAGGGCGACCAACGAGGTTTGGAAAGGTCTGCCCGTCCGAGGAGAGCAGGGCGAGGCCCCGGGCAATGTAGAGCGTGCCGAGCGTCGCGATAAAGGGAGCGACATTCAGCTTGGTAATCAGCAGACCGTTGATGAGGCCAATCAGTAACCCGATCGATAGCGTGATCAGCACAATCTCGAAAAGGTTGAAGTAGATCGTATAGCCGATTGGAAGCTCGATGCCGTAGAGGATCAATCCGCCGGCCACCATGCCGCAAAGCCCGACGATCGATCCCACGGACAGGTCGATGCCGCCGGTGATGATCACGAAGGTCATCCCCATGGCGAGGAAGGCATTCAACGCCACATGCTTCGACATCAGGATCATGTTCGCCGTTGACGTGAAGTTCGGGGCGAAGATCGCAAAGAAGATGATAACCGCGAAAAGTGCGATGAAGGTTCGGAGCTTCATCAGAGTGAGAAGAACAGAGCCGTTCGCGCTGGCCTGTGCGGAAGTGGATGATGTGGCCGCCGTCATGACGCGCGTTTCCCTTGATGTCCGTGTCCCTTGGCCGAAGCCGCGATGATCGCGTCCTCCGTCGCCTCGGCCCTGTTAAAAACGTCGACCAGTTGGCCGTTGCTCAGAACTGCTATGCGATCAGAAAGCGCCATGACCTCTTCGAGGTCTGAGGTCGAGAACAGAATGGCCAGTCCTTCGGCCGCCAGCCGGCGCATGGTGCGGAAGACGTCAGCCTTGGCGCCGACGTCGATACCCCGGCTTGGCTCGTCCATGAGCAGGACCTTCGGATTGGTCATCAAGGCCTTGCCGATCACCACCTTCTGCTGGTTGCCACCTGACATCGACGTCACCTCGAAGTCCGGATTGGGCGCCTTGATCGATAGTTCCCGTATGGCGTCGCGAATGGCATCCTTCTCTGCCGTCGCATTGATGTGGAAAAACCGCGCGAAGCGGTTGAGGCTCGCAAGCGACAGGTTGCCGGCGATCGACAGGACCTGGACCAGGCCTTCCCGCTGCCGGTCTTCAGGGATCAGCGCCAGCCCCTTGCGGATTCGGCGGGTGACGTCGCGCGCGTGGATCTCTTCGCCATCAATGAAGATCTTCCCTGTCGAGTGCATGTGGCGTCCGAGCACGCACTCGAAGAACTCGCTGCGCCCAGCGCCCATCAGGCCATAGATTCCAAGGATCTCTCCTGATTTGACTGAAAGCGAGACATGATCGACAGCAAGGCCTCCCGTCGGTCGGGGGAGGCTGATGTCCTCCGCACGGAACATCTCCTTGCCGACCGCATGATCCACGGATTTTGCGAAGTCCTTGGCGTCGGAGCCGATCATGGAGCGCACGATCCAGCGCGTGTCGATGTCACGGACCACGGCCTGGCCGGTGATCTGGCCGTCACGCAGTACCGTGATGTAGTCGCCGATCCGCATCAGTTCTTCCAGCCGATGCGAGATATAGACGATGGCGACGCCTTGAGCCTTGAGTTCCGCGATCACCTTGAAGAGGATTTCGACTTCCGCGGCCGAAAGCGCCGACGTCGGTTCGTCCATGATGAGGATGCGCGCATTGAGCGACATCGCTTTGGCGATTTCAACGAGTTGCTGCTGACCGATGGGAAGGTCCTCGACCATCGTTTCCGCGTTGATTCCGGCGTCCAATCGTTTCAGAAGTGCGCCCGCCTTCTCGACCTGCGCCTTGTGGTCGATGCCGCGCAGGCCGCGGGTGATCTCGCGGGTCGCGAAGATGTTTTCTGCGACAGACATGTTTGCGAAGAGATTGAGCTCCTGGAATATCATCCCGATGCCGTGCGCCTGAGCGTCGGCCGGGCTGTCGAAGGAGACCTGTTCGCCATCAAGGATAATCTTGCCGAGCGTCGGACGCTCGACACCAGCGATGATCTTCATCAGCGTCGACTTGCCGGCGCCGTTTTCGCCGACCAGGACGTTCACCGCGCCACGACGAAGCTCGAGATTGGCGCGCTTGACTGCAACGATGCCCGAATAGACCTTCGACACGTCCTCGAGACGCAGGATGATATCGTCCTTGGATATCTCGCTCACGCTCATGATCCCACCGTCAGTTCCGAAGGTGTGACAAGCGGAGGCTGCCCTTCGCCAGGCAAGGGATATGCTCCAATGACGGTCACGGTCTTGCCGACCAGTCCGTCGCGCGGCACAGCGGCAAGGAAGGCCGCGTTGGCCTTCTCGTTGAATGCCTTGCCGAACTGGGCCCATTCGATCTGGTTCTTGAATTCGTTGAAATTGACGAAGTCCAGCGTGTCGCGCAAGGCGGTGCCGCGAAGTGCCGGGCCGATCTGGACCTTCGCGTCAGCCTTGCCGTCGCCGTTGGTATCGACATCAAGTGTTGCCGCGCGTGAGGCAGTATCAGCGGTGATCACGGTTCCGGTGAACTTGACCGCATAGGTCCAAGGTGAACTGCTTTGCTTGTGTGGGTTGCCATATTTCTCACCGGCCTGATCCGGGCTGGAGGTCGCAAGCTGCGTGACATCCTTCAGCTCTCCCGCCTTCTTTTCGAAGTAGGGAACGACCTGCGGCTGCCAGATCGCGTCGACCCTTGCTTTCGGATCAAAGGCGTCCTTGGCAGCGGCCGCGGCCTTTTCCTCCGCAGTCGGTGTCTTGATGATCTTGCAGCCAGGCAGCGCCGCAACAATCACCGCAGCGAGCAAAGCGCCCTTCATTCTCCACATGCGACAGGCCCCATAACAGCAACAACGCGCAGAGGGCGCCACCGACGCCCTCTGCATTGGACTAAGCAATGATCAGTTCGTGAGGGCAAAAGTCTCGAGCTTGCCAGAGTTGTCGGAATTGATGAGAACGCAGTCCATCAACTGCTTCTCTTCCTTTGGCATCGTCTTGTTCTTGATGTAGGCGTCGGCCTGCTCGACCGCGAGCTGTGCCTGAGCGTAGGCAGGCTGCAGCACGGTGGCCTTGATGCCACCGGACTTGATAGAGTCGCGCACGTCGTTCGAGCCGTCGAAGCCGACGACGATGACGTCCTTGCGGCCTGCAGCCTGAAGGGCGGCAATGGCGCCCATGGCCATTGTATCATTGCCGGAGATCACGCCCTTGATGTCAGGATTGGCCTGAAGGATCGTTTCCATCTTTGCGTAGGCTTCGGTCTGGCTCCAGTTCGCCGACTGCTTGGCAACGCTCTTCAGGTCCGGATAGTCGTCAATGACGTCATGGTAGCCCTGCGAGCGGATACCGGCGTTCGTATCGGACTCCTTGCCGACCAGCTCGACATAGTTGCCCTTCTCACCCATCAGCTTGACGAATTCCTGAGCGCCAAGCTGGGCACCCTGGTAGTTGTTGGAGACGATCTGGGCGACAGCCACGCCAGTGGCATTGATTTCGCGGTCGATCAGGAAGGAGGGGATGCCTGCATCCTTGGCCTTCTTGACGGCAGCGACCGATGCATCCGCACCCGCGTTGTCGAGGATGATCGCCTTGGCGCCACGACCGATCGCCGTGTCAATCATTTCGGACTGCTTGTTGGCATCATCGTCATGGGTCATGACGAGAGCTTCGTAGCCAAGCTCCTTGGCCTTGGCTTCAGCCCCCACGGCTTCCGCCTTGAAGAAGGGGTTGTCATGGGCGGGCGTGATGATGGCGATCAAGTCCGCGGAGAAAGCCGGAATGGCCGTTCCGAGCGCCAGCGCACCAGCAAAGGCGGCAAGTGTCAGTCTGCGTGTCAGTCTCATGGTTGTCCTCCCGAGTATGAATGGACCCCAACTCCCATGGGGCGGTTAGAGGGGAGGCTGCTGCCTCCCCAATTTGCGTCAGGTGATGCGCCGGATGCTTTCGGCGATCTCCTTTGGTTCGAAGACTTTTTTCCAATCGTCGCGCATCAGGGCAGGGATTCCGAATTCGATGGCCTTGTTGCAGGCATCCGAAAACACGCCCTGGACCTCACCGAAGATCACCGCGCCGAGAACGTTCATGTGTCCAAGCAGGAAGTCGCGGGCAGCTTCTTCAGGCACGCCGCGCGCAACGCATTCGTCCATGGCCTGCTTCATGACGACGAGGAGCGAGGCGCAGACGGTCTCGGAAAGGCCCGGCTCCAGCATCGCCAACTGGTCGACGGTGACCCGGTGCGACCGCATGACCGGAGCCCAGATGACCTTGGCGATTTCTTCTCCAAGGCCATAGGCACTTTCCGGTCCCTGCATCAGGGCCGATACAATGTGCTGCTTTGCAAAGAGGCCACCAAAGTGGTCCTTCTTGGCCTGCATCTCGGTCTCATCATTGAAGATCGGCGGATGGCAGGGATGGGTGACGAAGTAGGTAAGGTCGTCCCGCTTCGGCAGATGGCCCGCGAAGGGAGCTGCCGCGTCGAGGGCTACGACCATGGTCCCTGGCTTCAACTTGTCGACGATGCCCGAAGCCACCTTGCCAATCGCCGTATCGGGGACAGCCAGGATGACGACCTCTGCCCCTTCGAGACCAGCATCGGGAGCGACGCAATCGACGCCGAGATCGTCTTTCAACCGCGCCTTGCCGGCGTCGCTAACCTCGATATGGCGGACGTCGAAGCGCGAACCTTTCAGGTTTTTTGCAAGACGGTAGCCCATTTTGCCACCGGCGCCGAAGAGGGCAATTGTGGTCATGTTTCCTCACCTTTTCTGTGATCTGGATAGGAGCATAATCTGGTATGATGAGTCAATCACCATATCAGCGTAACATTAGTTGTGAGGCGCTTTCTGGGCATCGAGCCGATCGATGGCCTCGACATTCCCCGCCGAAGCGCCCTTGGGGTCGAACTCGGCCGCAAGCCAGACATCGACGATCGACTTGGCGAGTTCGGGTCCGATGACGCGTGCACCCATCGTGATGATCTGGGCGTTGTTCGACTTGGCCGCGCGTTCAGCCGAGTAGGTGTCATGAGTAAGGGCGGCGCGGATCCCCGGGACCTTGTTTGCAGAGATGCAAACCCCAATGCCGGTGCCGCAGATCAGGATACCGCGGTGATGCTCACCATCGACGATCGTCTGTGCGAGCTTCTGCGACAGGTCAGCGTAGAAGCCCGACTGGCTCAGGTCGTGAACTTCCAGGTCGGCCTTGCCGGCAAGGTGAGCGGCGATAACGTCGAGCAGCGGCTTGCCGGCGCTATCGGCGCCAATTGCGATCTTCATGGCAGTTTCCTTTCACTAGCGTTTAGGCAAATGGATCAGCGTTCGATCGCCGCGGCGACGCGGCGCAGAATGTCGAGATAACCGTCAACGGACCAAGCCGACCGGCCTATGAACAGGCCATCGATATGCGCCTGTGCGATCAGTTCCTCGCAGTTTTGCGGATTGACGCTGCCGCCGTAGAGGACAGGCACCTGGCGGCCCAGAACCCTCATGGCAACATCGGCGATTTTGCTGTGGCGCGCAGATGCGTAGTCTGCCGTGGCCGGAATGCCATTGACGCCGATCGCCCAGACGGGCTCGTAGGCAAGCAGGACTTGCGCGTCAGCCATGTCGGCTACAGGTGCCAGGGCCGCCTCAACCTGCTTTCGCAAGACCGCGTCGGCCAGCCCGGATTGGCGCTGGTGCAATGTCTCGCCGATGCAAATCAGGGGCGTCAGGCCATGGCGGACGGCGGCAGCCACCTTGAAGCCGACGGTTTCGTCGGTTTCTCCGAAGTATTCCCGGCGTTCCGAGTGGCCAAGCTCCACCAGGTCTAGTTCGCAGTCCTTGAGCATCGGCGCGGAAACCTCGCCAGTCCATGCACCCGCATCCTCCCAGTGCATGTTCTGCGCGCCAACTTTGACGGAGGTGCCCGAAAGAGCTCGCTTGACTTCGCGCACCGCTGTGAAGGCTGGGATGACGAACCGCTGTATCAGGGGATCGCTGTCGCGATCAGCCTCCGCCAGGCGGCTGGCAAAAGCGAGTGCTTCCGCCAGGGTCTTGTTCATCTTGAAGCTTGTACCGACCCAAAAAGCCATTTCAGCTCGTCCTTCCGTCGCGGATCTGCGCGAAATAGCCGTCCGTTCCGATCTGCCCGCCCTTGAGCGCGATCTGGAGCCCGTCCGTCGGCGGGTAGCTTCCGTGCGCCAGGCAAAGCGGTGAACCTGGTGTCTGAGGAAGCGGCAGGAGGGTGGTCAGCGCCTCCACCTTCAGCTGCCTTAGGGCGTGGCTTGACGTATCGCCGCCGGCGATGACCGCGCGAGAAAGTCCTTCGCGCTCGACCATCTGGCGCAGTATCGTACCTAGCGCTCGCCCAAGGGTGTGGCGGGCACCGGATATCCTGTCGATATCGCCGCCGATATCAGCCGCAGGGCCGAGGGCTGTATGGAGAATGACGCTCCGTCCCTCCTTGAGCCTCTCGACGCCATTTTGGACGGCCGCGTCGATCGCGCTTTCGCCGTCCTCCGATACGAGTGCCAGAGGATCGAGCGCAATGTCTGCGAAGCCGTCTTCCTTCGCCTGTCTGATCTGACGTTCAGTCGTGGGCGACACGCTTCCGGAAACAACCGCGAGGCGGTCGACCGGGCCAACGTCGGGAAAATTCCAAGTTCCGGCAATGGCGCCGCTTTGTCGCCAGGCATTGAGAAGCGCGTACTCAATTCCGGACGACCCAGCGAGGAAGCCCCCGAACTGACCTGCCAGGCGAACGAGCTGGCGACCCGCGGCAGCTTGTGTCGCCTCCGAATCCACGTCGATGAGAAGAATTCCGCCCGCCTCCGCGGCCAATCGGTCAATGCGCAGGTCGGCATCGGCCGACGCGATCGTTGCAAGGTCCGCCAAGGCAACAGGCAGTCGGGTCTGCTTGGACAAATGAACAGCCAGATCTGCCTCTCCCATAGGGGTGACCGGATGGCGGCTCATGACCGGGTGACGATCTATCCGATAGACGCTGCCCTGGTAGGCGGCAAAAAGATTGCCGAACGCCGTGTACCGCTTCAGTTGCGGTACACCGACAACGACCGGCACGACGGTCTGCCCGAACGTTTCGCGTCCGATGTCGATGGCTTTTCCGATGCTCCCTGTCTCGGGACTGGAGTCGAACGTCGAGCAGACCTTGTAGTGGCAGAAATTCGCCCGAAGCGACTTCAGCCATTCGAAGGCGGTGGTGAGGTGCGACTGCATCCATTCCGGCGTCTGGCTGCGGCTCGTCCCGGCAAGACCAATCGCCTTGCAGTCCTTGAAGCGCGCAATCATTTCGGGCGAGGGGATGTCGAGAAAGAGTGCGGTTGCAACACCGTGCGAGGCCAACGCCTCCATGACGTCGGTTGAACCGGTGAAGTCATCGCCATAATAGCTCACGAGAAGGTCTTCCATCGCGGTCAGGCGCCCTTTCCGTCGCTGAACTTGGCGATCGAGGCAGCCAATTCAGGATGGTCCTGTGCGTAGGTCTCGAGCGGGATGCCGGCCACAGCCGCCTGCCAGGCCTGCTGCACAGCGCGGACGCCCGAGGCCGGGCCACCTGGATGGCTGACGATGCCACCGCCGCAGAGATAGAGGAGATCTGTGGTGCGGCCCGTTCGTTGATACGTCTCGGGCGCCTGGCCACCCCACTGGCCGGAACCGGCGACGGGCAGCGGGCAGTCCGACGCATCAAAGAGGGGCGTACTGACAGCCTTGAACGACGAAACGAAACTCTCGTCCGGCTCCCAATATTTGACCCTGATGCCGTTGATCTGGAACTGGTCGACGCCGAGCAGGCGCCAAAATTGCTGGTAGACCCGGAAGTCCATGCCGGCGCCGGGATGCCGCGTGAGCACGTCCCAACCGTTGCGGTGGGCATGCAGCACGAGATTTGACCGCTTTCGCAGGAAGCTCATGCCGCCGAAGCCGATCGAATTGATGTTGACGACGGCGCAGTTGCCGCCGGCCTTGGCGACGATGTCGTGATTGCGCATCATTTCGTCGGGGTCGGCGTGCGAGATGCCGAAGGCATACATCACCTTCTTGCCGGTCCTTTGCTCGTGATCGAGAATCCGCGGCATGATGGCAGCGACGCGTTCCTTGAGCGGCGAGTAGGCCGGGCTCATCAGCTTCTCGTCGTCCTTGATGAAATCGACACCAGATTCGATGAGTTCGCCGACGAGTTCTGCGGTTTCGTGCGGACGAAGTCCGAGCGCCGGCTTGACGATCGTCCCAATGATCGGGCGCCCTTCGACACCGGTCAGGCGGCGGCTGCCGGGAATGCCGAATTGCGGTCCGGGATGTGCTGCTCTGAAGGCTTCAGGCAGCTTCATGTCCACGATACGGATGCCGGTCATGCCCTTGATCGAATAGACGCCGCCGATGGCGATGGTCATCAGGGCTGACAGATCGGTTCCGATCGCATCGAGGGGAAAGGCGATGTCGACGTCGGCGCGACCAAGGCGCGTGCCGGGGGCAGCCTCGGGCCAGGTCGGCTGGGTGCTGTCATCAAGAGGGCGGATCGCCAGCACGCGCGCGGCGACACGCGACTTCAGTTCCTCGGTCTCTCCCGGGACCGGAACGAAGGTTCCCGTCGACTGATCGCTTGCGATCTTGTCCGCCATGGCCTCGATACTGCCAGGGGTCTCGATGCGGTAAGTCAGCGTGATCATCATGAAGTGCCAGTTGCTCCTCTCGCCAGATCAATTTGTCATAGCGTCAACTCGTGATCTGGTATAATGAGTATTCCATATGATGGGAAGCGAAATTTTACAAACGGAAATTGGGGCGCTTTGCGCAAAGCGCGGAAAGTAGTAGGAGGAGGTGATACTTGAGTCAGCGAGAGCTTATGAGCCAACCCATCGAACAGATCGTACGTCGGAAGCTGTCCGACGAGGTCTTTGATCGACTAGAGCGGATGATCACGTCGGGCGAGTTGCAGCCGGGCGACGAGATGCCTTCCGAGCGTGTTCTAATGGAGCGCTTTGGGGTTGGCCGACCGGCCATCCGTGAGGCCATGCAGTCGCTTGCCAACAAGGGGCTGGTCAACATTTCGCACGGAGAACGCGCGAGGGTTCTGAAGCTTACGGCCAGGTCCATATTTCAGCAGGTCGACCTGACGGCGAAGATCATGCTCTCGCAGTCGTCGGACTCGCTTGAGCATCTCAAGAGCGCGCGGATATTCTTCGAGCGAGGCATGGCACGCGAAGCCGCCCAACGGGCCTCGGCGACAGACATCAGCGATCTTAGGGAGATCATAGAGCGCCAGCGCGACTGCCTTGGTCATGCCGAGGAGTTCATAAATGCTGACATGGGCTTCCACACCCGCATCGCGCAGATTTCCGGCAATCCGATCTATGTCGCTGTCAGCGAAGCGATGCTTGCTTGGCTGAAGGAATACCACACGGAAATGCTGATCTGGACGGGCAAGGAGAAGTTCACCTTGGCTGAACACGAGGAAATCGTGAATCGCCTGGAGGCCAATGATATCGACGGGTCGGAAACCGCGATCCTCAAGCACCTCGAACGCTCGAGTGCCCTCTACGCAAAGTGAGGTTTTGCAGAGCAGCCATACGCGCAGACCTCTTCCGCGACCTCACATTGCCGACCAATCGCCTTGTGCCGATAGTTGATCGCGGTCCCACCTTTGAGCGCAAAGACCTTCTCCGCCGCGATAAGGGGCAAGAGCTTACGAGTAGGGCGACTTGCGGCGGTGTGCCGAGAGGTAGGTAGTGACGGTAGCCGTGCTCCCCGAGCGTTCCGCGCGCCACATGCAAGCCTCAAGCTCTCGGCTGACACCGAACTTGACCGTAAATCAAAACTGTCATTTGCGTTTTACGGCCATGATGATACCTCGAGCACGAAGCGCGATGGACGAGCACTCGCTTAGCCCTGCTCGTTCCCGGCCGGAAACCTATTGACTATTCAGAACATATCATGAACATGTGCCTTTATGCCCAGGCGCAAAGGCGAGCTCACACCGGCAGAAATCGACCGGACGTATCCACACCAGATAGCGCTGTTTGCCGAGCTGTTCCTCGATAAACTCGAGCAGGCGGCGGTCTGCCACGTAAACCATCTGCCGGCGCGGACATCAGGTCGAATGCGAGGATCGGAATTACAATGTCTTTTGCTTCGCTGCAAAGCCGCACGCGGAGCGTTTCATGCAGGTTGGCGGCGAGCTGTTCGATCGCCGCGACAGGGGAGGGCGCAAACTGGATGAGTGGTTTAACGCCAAGCT
>Ga0102593_1000922_pt1 | contig 36126 bp, 23 predicted proteins | sample AraplaCol_mMS_r2_2_FD_76862 | JGI IMG/M metagenome (GOLD analysis project Ga0102593, IMG submission 76862) | Arabidopsis root microbial communities from North Carolina, USA - plate scrape MF_Col_mMS_r2 (SPADES assembly) (version 2) | ecosystem: Host-associated > Plants > Roots > Endosphere...
CCTCACGCTGCGCCGCCATCCGCTCGCGCTGCTGCGTCCGCGCCTCGCGCGCATGAAGCTCATGAGCGCCGAAGAGCTGCGCGCGCAGCCCAGCGGCCGCACCGTGCGCGCCTGCGGCATCGTCAAGGGGCGGCAGCGCCCCGGCACCGCCAACGGCACCATCTTTGTCACGCTGGAGGACGAGACCGGCAACGTCAACGTCATCGTCTGGAGCCATGTCATCGAGGCCTGGCGCGAGCCACTCCTGAAGTCGCACCTGCTCGCGGTGCAGGGCACCTGGCAGCGCGACGACGACAGCGGCGGCAAGGTGCAGCACCTGATCGCCACCGGCTTCAAGGACCTGACGCCGCTCATGGGCCGCCTGGCGCAGAGCAACACCAGCCGCGATTTCCATTGATGCACGGGATTGAATGTGAATGCAACCGATCGTTCCATGTCTCGCGCGCACCACGACTTTTCGCTAACCTGTTTCTCCCATGTCCGCACTCGCCATTGATCCCGTCGCCGCCGGTCCGATCGGTCCGCCGCCGCCCGCGCCCGACGTGCCGATTCCCGTGCCGCCGCCACCGCCGGTCGGCCCACCGCCCGAGGGCGATCCGCCGCCGGTCGAGCCGCCGTTCACCGACCCTGGATTTCCGCCGCCCGTGAAAGAGCCGCCCATGCAACGCGCCGGCACCGTGCCGTTCGGAAAGCTGCACGCGCGGCGGCTGCGCGAAATCTATCGTTCAGCGGGCTGGCCCTGCTGCGATGCCATCGAGGTCGAACTGCTCGCGGGCGGGTTCCTCGAACGCGTGCGCACGGCGCACGGCCACGAGACCCTGCGCGTGACCGATGCCGGCATTGCACGCATTGCTACTACGCTCACCCTCAACCGCGCGGCGCTTTCGCCGCATGAAGCGCTGGTTGAACGCGTAGCGCGCGAGATGACGCGCGGCGGCCGCATCGCGTGGCGCGGACTCGGCCTGCGGGCACGGCTGCAGCCACTTGAAGAGGGCGGCAAGGCGCGCTGGTGTATTGCAAAGCCCGATGTGTTTTCCATTCGCAACACCAGCGTCGAAGCCTATGCGCATCCCATCGTGCATGAGGTGAAGGTGAGCCGCGCCGATCTACTGGGCGACCTGCGAAAGCCCGACAAGCGAGCCGCCTACCTCGACCTGGGCGGCGAATGCTGGTACGTGCTGGGCAACGACGCGCGCGGCCGATGCATTGCATCACCCGACGAAATTCCGGCCGAGTGCGGCGTGCTCGTGCTCGAAGGCGAACGGCTGGTGGTGGCACGCGCCGCCGTGCACCGCGCATTCGAGCGCATTCCGTTCAGCGTGTGGATGGCGCTCGCCAAGGCGCAGCCCATTGCGGGCTTTGACGACGACGCGCAGGACATGCTTGGCGAACTGGGCACCTTGGCCTTGCAATAGCCGGATCTTCCGCTCACTCAGCCGGCGGCCACCATTCACCGGCGGTGGTGCGGATGACGCGCGCCGCCTGAACACGGATGTCGCTGCCGTCGCGGTCCTTGTCGGAAGCCACGCGAAAGGGCCAGGTCGAAATGCGGCCCGCCAACTGGCGCGGTTGCGGGCGCCGCAACTGCGAAAAAAACAGGATGCGCGCGGAGGGCGCGGGCGGGCTGGCGGTGGTCATGGTGTCGCCTCGAATGTTGCTCTTGGAGACGAGTCATTCTAGAGGAAACACTGTATAAATGTACAGTTAGTTTGCAGCCGAATCAGATCTTCAAGTAGGGCGGCGACGCCCTCGGCATGTCGGGCCCGCTGCGCAGGTTCTGCGCAATGAACTCGCGCGCAATCGCATCGACGTCGGCCGGTGCCGGCGTGGCAAAAGACATGCGGTACTTCAGCAGCCGCCCATTGCGCGCGGTGAGAAAGGTGTACGACTCGTAGCTTCTTCCGGTGGCGGCGTGCAGCAAGCGAAAGCTCATGCGGCGCAGGGTCTGCTCCTCGATGCGCAAGTCGCTCACGGGGCCGACCTCCACCTTGGCATACACGCCGTTCGTGCGGGCGAGCTGGACCTCGTCGACCGTGGCCTTGAAGTGTTCGTCGAAGCGCGGATCGTCCACGCCGGGCAGCCAGTTGCCTTGCTTCAGGTCGTACACGTACACGTCGACCCATCCCACCCGGCTTTCGTAGCGGTGGCTGATGCCCAGCCCCGGTTGCCGTGCCTCATAGGAGGTCGAACGCATGTACTGCCAGAACACGGTGCCTGTGCCGCGAGACGCCGCTGCCGAGGGGTCGGCCGACGTTGCGCCCGGCGGCGCGGCGCAGCCCGAGAGCAGGGCGGCGGCCATCAGCAAGGCAGGCCAGAGCTTCGTCATGGAGTGTCTGCCTGCGGTCTGGAGGTGCGCGGCGCGGAGGCTACGTGATCGCGATGGGGGCGATGGGGGCGATGGGGGCAATGGGTGCGATAGGGCGCGCCGCGGTCGGCCGCGGGGTTTCGGCCACCGCAACCGGAACCGCCTCCGCATCGGTCACCGCGGGCAGCGGCACCGCCTCGGTGTCGCCGCGTGTCCTGATGGCGGCGCAGCGGCCGTAGGTGTCGTCGAAGCGCACGATGTCGTCCTCGCCCAGGTAGCCGCCGGTCTGCACTTCGATCACTTCCAGCATAGTCTTGCCCGGGTTCTCCAGCCGGTGGATGGCGCCCAGCGGGAGGTAGATGGATTCGTTCTCCCGCACCAGGGTGACCTGCCCGTCGCAGGTGGCACGGGCCGTGCCCTGCACCACGATCCAGTGTTCGGCGCGGTGGTGGTGCATCTGCAGCGACAGCTTGCCGCCGGGCTTGACGGTGAGCCGCTTCACCTGGAAGCGGTCGCCAAAGTCCAGCCGGTCGTACGCGCCCCATGGCCTGACCACGCGCCTGTGTTCGGTCGCTTCGGCCTTGCCATCCTTCGTGAGCATGCGCACCACGTCGCCGACCTCCTGGGCGCAGTCCGCGCTGGCCACCAGCACGGCATCGGGCGTGTCCACGATGATCAGGTTGTCGGTGCCCAGCGCCACCACCGGCCGGTAGGGCGCATGGATGAAGGTATTTTTCGAACGCAGGGTGCTGGCCCTGCCGCTCAGCCGGTTGCCGGTGCCGTCCGCCGGATGCAGCGCGGCCACCGCGTTCCAGCTGCCGACGTCGCTCCAGTTGCCGTCGAACTTCACGACCGCGATGTCCGGGTACTTTTCGAGTACCGCATAGTCGATGCTGTCGCTGCGGCAAGCTTCGAAAGCCTCGCGGTCCAGCCGGTCGAAACTCCCGTCGCTCGAGGCGGCGGCGGTGGCGCGCTCGCAGGCTTCCAGAATGTCGGGCGCGTGCGTGCGCAGCGCCGCAATGAGCACGCTGGCCTTGGCCAGGAAGATGCCGGCATTCCAGCAGTAGCCGCCGTGCAGGATGAGCAGTTCGGCCACGTCCGCCGTCGGCTTCTCGACGAAGCGCACCACCGCCCGGCTGTGGCCATCGCCCGACTCCGAGCCCGCCTCGATGTAGCCGTAGGCGGTGCTGGCAAAGGTGGGCGACACGCCAAAGGTGACGATCTTCCCGGCCATCGCGGCTTCGACGCCGCTGCGTATGGTCTGGGCGAAAAGCGCGGTGTCGGGAATGTGATGGTCGGCCGGCGCAAACAGCAGCAGGTCGTCCTCGCCCGCAAGCAGCGCGGCCGCGGCCATGGCGGCGGCGGTGTTGCGTGCCACCGGTTCGAGAATCTGCCGGCCCGTGGCGCCGGCCTTGTCGACCACCTCCCGCACCAGGAAGCGATGCTCCTCCGATGCGATGCAGGTGATGTTCTTGTTCAGGCTGCCCAGGCGCTCCAGCGTCAGTTGCAGCAGGCTCTTGTCGCCGATGAGCGGCGCAAACTGCTTGGGCAGCGTCTTGCGCGAGAGCGGCCACAGGCGCGTGCCGCTGCCGCCGCAGAGCACCACGGGATGGATGGTGGGGGTGTCGTTCACGGTGTCCGTCCTTCCTTGTTTGAAGTGATGGCGCTCGGTCAGAGCTGGCCCGTGTGGGTGGCCAGGCTCACCGCCTGCGCGCGCGAATGCACGTGCAGCTTCTTGTAGATGTTCTTGATGTGGGCATTGACCGTCTGCCCCGAGATGCCGAGCCGCAGGCTGATCTCCTTGGAGACGTAGCCGCGCGCCACGCATCGCAGCACCTCGCGTTCCCGCGCCGTGAGCGTTGCTTCGCGCACCGGTGTTTCCATGGCCGGTGGTTCGCCTCCGCCACCGCCGCCCTGGGTCATGCGCGTGAGTAGCCGGCGCGCCAGCTTCGGCGTGATGGCGGCGCCGCCGTTGACCACTTGCAGCACGGCCTGCGCGAAGCTCTGGAGCCATGCATGCTTGAGCAGGTAGCCGGTGGCGCCGAGCTCCAGCGCATGAATCACGTGGGCATCGTCCTCCAGGGCCGAGATGACGATGATTTCGCAGTGGCGCTGCAGCTTGCGCGCCTCTCGGATGAGGTCGAAGCCCGAGCCGTCGCCCAGCCGCAGGTCGACCATGAGCACATCGAACTCATGGGTCGCCAGAAGCCGGCGGCCGTCGCGGACACTGCCCGCTTGCCCCTCGAGCTGGATGCGCAGGTCGGACAGCAGTTCCTGCGCGATCACTCGCCGCATGAATTCGTCGTCGTCGACAAGCAGCACGCGCACCGGCGAATCTTCCTGCCCGGTCAGGAAGTGCGGCCACAAGGGCTCCGGCGGCGGGCAGACGCCCGACGAGTAGCTCGTGCGGCGCTCGGGAGCGCGGCCGAAATCCGAAACGCCGGAGGAATTCGAATTGGTGTCGGACATGTGGAATACCCAGGTTGGAGTTATGAGAGGGCTGCGTATGCGTCGACGTGGTGGTGTGTTGTGATGAAGTTGCGCTGTCAGTCCGCTAGACAGCGCAGCAGTTCCTTCTCCAGGCGCAGCAGGATGGCGTTTCGATCCAGCTCCGATTCGGCAAATGAGCGGCCCGCCGCGCCCATGGCCTCGCGCTGCGGGCGAGAGGCGGCAAGCTGCGCGATGGCGTCGGAGAGCGCGTCGGGGTCGCCGGGCGCGACCACCAGCCCGCGGCCGGCCACCACGTTGCTCAGCTCGGTGCCCTCATGGGCCGTGACGATCACCGCCTTGCCGCTTGCGAGCATGCCGCCCAGCTTGGACGGCATCACCAGGTCGGCCGCGTCGGCGCGCTGCGGCAGCACGTGGATGTCGGCCATGCCCAGCAGTTCATTGAGCCGTTCGGCCGGTTGCAGATCGAGAAAATGCACGCGCTCCAGGTTGGCGCAAGCGGTCTTCAGCGGCTCGCGGCTCGGGCCGTTGCCGCAGAGCACGAAGTGGATGTGCCCGGCCGCGGCCAGCTGCCGCGCCGCGTCGGCCAAGAGCTCGATGCCCTGCTTGTTGCCCAGGCTGCCGGCGTAGAGCACCACCACCGCATCGGCCGGAATGCCGAGCATGGTGCGGTAGCCGTTCACGGGCTTGTCCGTGTCCGATGCGCCGCCCGCGTGCGGATAGATCGAGCGCACGTCCACCCAGTTGGGAAGCAGCACCAGCCGGGTTTCATCGATGCCCTTGTCCCTGGCCTTGTCCAGCATGGCGGCGGAAATGGTCGAGACCCGGTTGAAGCGGCCCAGCAGCCATCGCTCGACCGAGAGTGCGAAACGGCGCACGCGGGCGCCGCGCACCAGGCCCAGGCCGAAGGCGGCGTCCACCTCGTAGTCCTGGATGTGCAGCCACGACTTGATGCCGAGCATGCGAGAAAAAAAGAGCACGGTCGGCGCGCAGAAGAGCGGTGGCTCGACCACGAAGACCAGGTCAGGCCGCCAGCGGATCTGCGCGAAGAGCAGCGGCATGCTCGACAGCATGAAAGAGAAGAGATGGGCCATGCGTGCCAGGGCACGCGGCCGCGCCGGCACCCAGGTGGGTGCGCGCCAGACTGTGATGCCGTCGCAGACCGTCTTGCGGTAGGCCCAGGCCGAGTGTCCTTCGAACGGCGCCCAGTGCGGAAAGAAAGGCGGCGACGCGATCACGCGGACGTCGTGGCCCTTGGCATGCAGCCACTGCGCCATCTCGCCCGAGTACTTTCCGATGCCCACCAGCTCGGGCGTGAAGTTCATGGAATACAGAAGAATTTTCATGACTGCTTTGTGGAAGAACCGCGAACCAGCCGCACGAGCGGAAAGAAGCCAAGCAAGGCGTGCATCCGCACCTCGTAGAGCACGAGATCGGAAAAGGCTGCAAGAAAGAACACGTAGTGCGGCTTGCCCGGAAAAACCGCGACGACGACGACGTACGACAGCAGCCGCAGCGCCACCTCGGCCATGGCCCAGTACCCGAGCGTGCTCACCGGCGTTTTCAGCGCGAGCAGCATCTCGTGGTGGACCGTGTAGGTGCGAAAAATGAAGTAGGGCGCAATGCACAGGAAGATCTCCAGCGCTTCGCGGCCCACCTTCAGCAGCGGCGCGGCGACCGTGATCACCACCGCGAGCCCCGCAAACAGAACGCAGCCCAGGAAGAACGAATGCTTCGCCAGCTGCAGCTGCGAGTGGTCGAAATTGCTGGTATCACTGCCCAGCATGGCGCGCGTCTTCGTATAGAGAAAGGCCTGCACGAACTGCGACGGCGCTTCCGCCAGCAGGAAGGCGATCTTGAATGCGCCCACGTAGCCGAGTGGCATGAAGAAGGCCACCACGAGCAGGTCCGACTTGCGCAGCAGGAACATCAGGAGCGAATAGACGGTGGCGCTGCCCTGCGATGCCAGGCCGAGCACGGCGCCTCCGCGCGGCGGACCCGCGGCCCATCCCGTATGCATGCAGGCAGTGCCCACCACCAGGAAGGCCAGCAGGTTGATGAGCAGCAGGTGCGTGACGCGCAGTTCGAAGCCGAGCGTGGCGAGCGCCGCGACCCCAATCACCAGAATGGTCGAGCGGATGCCGGCCTCCAGATTGAGCAGGCCCGAGAAGCCGAGGCCCCGGCTGTACGACAGGCGCAAGTTGATGAATGCAAAGACCGCCAGCGTTGCCACGATCAACAGGAACGGCAGGTCGCCCACGGCGGTGCGCTGGAGCGTCAGGATCACGGCGATCAGCAGAACGGCCAGCGGCAGCCCGATGGCCAGCGTGCGCACCACGTCCCCGCGCCGCACGCCCGGCGGCACGCTGGCTGCGTTGCGCGAGAACAGCAACGCGCTGCCCAGCGTTCCCACCACCAGCGCCACCTCCAGCACCGACTGGTAGATCGAGTATTGGCCGAAGTCCGCGGGCGAGACGTACGCGGCCATCAGAAAAACGGCCAGGAATCCCGACAGGTAGATGTAGAGCCGCGAAGCCAGCGCGCCCAGACCGCGAAGCTGCACCGTGCGCATGCCCGCGAGGCTGAAGGTGCGGTGGAGCGGGTTCATGGCCGTGCGTGGGTTGGTGCGTTCAGCCGCGCGTCATTTGGGCGCCGAGGCGTCCGCGAGGCGGCCCTCGCCCGGCGTGCGCGGTGCAATCAGGCCGCGCCCGAAAGCCCAGTTCTTGAAGCGCCGCGCCATGTGAATCAGGTACGTGATCACCCCGACCAGCCGTACGCGCCCGCGCAGCACGTGCGGCATCGCGATCTTCGCGCTGCCCTGGAAGTGCAGTGCCAGCGCGGTCACCATCTCGCCCCCGGGCGTGACGAGGCAGGGCTGCCCGTCGGCGAACTCCAGGCGCTTGGCGCCCCCGCGGACCTGGAACTCGTGGTGCTGCAGGTTGCGTCCGCCGTTGATGTTGTGGTCGATCACGCGCCCGCCGAACACCCGGTTGATGGGCGCGGCATTGCCGCTGGCCTGTGCCCACAGATGGAGCAGCGTCATGTCCGACACGCCGCCGCGCTCGCCGCGGTTGGCGAACCGCATCGCAATGGCGCGCAGCTTTCGGCGGCCGGAATGCGTTGCATAGGTGTTGAGCACGAACGCGATGAAGCGCTGCAGGCCCTCCGCGGTCCAGTAGCTCACGTGGGGCGATATCTGGCACGGGTCCCAGCCATCGTCCGGCTGCATGAGAGAGCCGCAGAAATCCGCCTTGCCGGCCACGCGGCGGATGTGCGCGCCGATGCCGCGGAACAGCAGCACGTCGCTGTCGATCAGCACGAACTCCTGCAATTCGGGATGCGCCTCGAGGTACTCGGCCAGGAGGAAGTAACGCCGGAAGCAGACCTTCTCGAATTCCGGCGTATTGCTCGACAGGTGCACGTAGCTGCTGCATAGACGCTCATAGCCGGGGCCGCCGTCGGTGCCGGACAGTACGACGAGGGATTCGTCGGCTCGCACCGCGGATTCGCGGCACAGCGACAGCGTCTTGTTCTGGCGGTCTTCCACCACGATGAAGAGAAGGGGGGTGTTCATGGTCATGGTTGGCGAGGTTCGGTAGTGAGTGCCAAGGCTCGGTTGCGAGGAGCCGTGGCGCTCTTGATCAGCGCCACGTGCGAGGGAAGAAAACGAAAGTCGGCGTCCAGCGGCAGGTCGAGCGTGAACAGTCCGTTGCGCGCATTCGCGTGGGCGATCCAGCCGCGCACCTGGTCGGCCGTGAAGCGCGGCGGCGTCGGCCGGCCCCATGAGGCACCGAGCGGCGTCAGCACATGGAAGGTCAAGCCGTTTTGCGCTCCGGCGGGATGCGCCGGCGGCTGCATGAACTCGCCGGCCATGAGGTTCTGGCAGGGCGCCGCCTTGGCGCTGAAGCGCTCGGGGCCTTCGCCGGCATTGAAGGCCAGCCAGCGTTTGGCGGCTCCACTGCGCGCGGCGCCGCACAGCGCGTTCCAGCCTTCGGCCGACATGCCTGTGGTGTTGTAGACACCGTCGAACCACCAGCCGCTGGCCAGCGGACCGTAGCGTTCCGACCAGTCGTGGATGACCGCCGACCAACGCGCGATGAAGGGTGCGGGCGGTGGCTGCTGCTCCGAGATGTCGCCCAGGCAGTCCATGAGATAGGCGTCGGACTGCGGTGCGCGGAACGGCAGGTACAACACCATCGCAATGCCGCGGGCGCGCAGCGCGCGGCCGATCTCGAGCGGCAGGTCGCGCGGCGGCCGGTTCGCGGCGCTCTGCGGGCACAGCTGCTCCAGCGCGGCATTGGGAGCGATGTACTGCCCGTTGTTCTGCCCGAGCGTGAGGATGAGATGGGACGCCCGCATCTGGCCCAGCGAGTCCGCGAAGGCATCGACGTCGAAGCGTGCGACCTCGGCAATCGAATGCTTGTCGGGCAGGTAGTGCACCATCACGCCGAAGCCCGGCGTGACGGCCGCTGCCTGGGAGGCCGCACACAGCAGCAGCCATGCCCCGAGCAGGCGGCAAAGAAGAACGTGCGCGCGTCTCGTCATTGCACGGCCCCGGCGAGCGCGACCGCCTCTCGCTTCAGCGTGAGATACCGGCGGGCCACGGTGCCCGGGGCACAGGCTTCGGCATGCAGCCAGGCTGGCTGCATCTCGCGATGATCGGCCAGGTACTGCGACAGCTCGGCGAGATCGCAGTGCTCGCTGCCGACGAAGAAAGCGTAGCCACCGAACAGCTCCCGGTGCACCGGGATGTCCGAGAGAAGCAGCGGTACGCCCAGTGTGGCTGCCTCGGCTGCGGAGAGATTGAAGCCCTCGAAGGCGGACAGCGAGATGAAGGCCGTCGCGCCGCAGTAGAGCTGGGTCAGTTCCTTGCGCGAGACCAGCCCCCGGTGGCGCACGCAGCTGCTGATTTCGGGCCCCAAGGCGTCGGCCATTTTCTTGACCTCGGCCGCGCCGTTGCCGGTGATGTCCAGCCAATCGACCAGGCCCGCTTGCTTCATTCGCTCGAAGAGTTTCAGCGTGCCGATGAAGTTCTTGTGCGGGTAGTAGTGGTAGGACGCGATCAGGTAGCGTTCGCCGACGGCCGCCGTGCCGGTCGGGGCAGTGGCCGCAACAGCGGCCGGCGCGGCTGTAGCCGGCGCGCGCGTGGCATCCACCGGATTGAAGATGACCGTCGCGTGTTCGCAGTGTTTGAAGTGGCGCTCGAAATCGTGCTGGCTGCTGCGGCTGATGAAGACCACGTCGGCGTGGCTGTGCGCGGCGCGCCAGAGGCACCAGTCGAGCCACAGGCGCTTGGTGCGGCTGAAATACTCGGGGTAGACCTTGTACTGGAGATCGTGGACGATCACGATCGAATCGCGGTGCCGCCCGAACAGCGTGAACGGCAAGAAGTAGTTCGGGAACAGCGAGAACACCTGCTCGCCGGTAAAAAGCGACCGCAGGCGGTGGTAGTTGTAGACCAGTATCTCCACCAGGAAGCGGCTGATCTTCAAGCGCCGCGCCACGCCGAAGAGGCGCGGATGCAGCTCGCTGACCGGCTGGATCCGGTCGCCCTTGCAAAGCTGCATTCTTTTCAAAAGCAGATCGGACACGTTCAGCACGCCGCCTGCGCTTCTGTTGAGCCGGATCGTGTCGTAGAACAGGTATTTGTACATGGCGAACCTCAGGTCGTGTGAGGGACGTATGGCGCGACGGCGGGGCGTGGCCGGCGGAAGCGCGAACTCAGGATTCCGGCGAACGCGGCCGCCATCACCCCCGTTGCCGCGAAAGGTCCCCAACCCAGGATCGGGCCGCGCATGAAGGGCACGTACGCGGCCAGCAGCACCAGCGCGCAAAGATAGCTGCCCGACACGACGCCGCGCGGATCGACCAGGTTGTCGAGGTAGCGGGCGCAGGCTGAAATCACGAGGCCGAGCAGCACCGGGCCCGCCAGGCCGAAATCAAGGAACGCGGTGGTGAACGGGGGCAGCGACAGGTTGGCCTGAGAGAAGTTGCCCAGGATGGCTGGCCATCCGAGCGGATCGAAATCCGGATACAGCTTCAGGTCGCGCGGCAGGAAGAACGAGAGGGCCGACAGCAGGTAGCGCCCCCACCCGAGCTCGGCGTCCGGCGCGCGCTCCAGGATGCCGGCCACGATGAACATCGCGTCGAAGTCCTGGCTGAAGGGAAAGGTGGTGAGCGTTTCGCCCCAGAAGCTGCCGCGCGACACCAGGTTCAGCACCGGGCCCAGCCCCGCAATGGCGCCGAAGAGCAGCAGTGCCAGCGTCCAGCGCCGCCCGCGGCCGAAGAGATGGATGAGAAGCGGCAGCAGACCGATCAGCAGGATTTGCCGCGGCGTATTGACCGGGTTCGCCGCGACGGCGGCCAGCACCAGCGCGAAGCCCGCGGCGCCCCAGGACCAGATCGTGCGGTGTCGCAGGGCATGGATCGCCAGCGCCACGAAGCACATCAGCACGATGAGTTTCGGCAGCGTCGAATAGAAAATGAAATCGATCGGAAGGCCTGGTTCGTTCCCCACGTCGCCGCGCGCAATGAAGTTCAGGTCGGGGCGGATGAACAGCGACGCGAAGGCCGCGAGGATGCCGCTCAAGAGCAGCAGCACCGGGTGCGCCACGCCGGCCGACGGCGGTTCGGGCGGCGGCGGCCGCGCAAAGAAAGACGGCGCCAGTGGATCGGGCATGCCAAGCCGCGCCAGTTCCACACCCGCCATGTACAGCAGCAGCAGCGCCAGCGCCTGCGAGTGCGCCGGCGCGCTGATCACGCCCGTGTCCCAGAAAAACACGTCGTCGGCGATCTGCATGGCCGGTGCGAGCGAGAAGTACGTGAGGACCGTGGCGTAGTGCAGCAGCAGGAACACGCTGGCGCCCGGCGCACGAAGCAGCGACAGCTGCACGACCGACAGCACGCACAGGACCGCGTAGCCCCAGGCCGGGTCGGCCCAGCCGCACAGGAACGCAGCCGCAATGCCGAACCAGAAGCAAAGTGTTCTCATGGCGTGCCTTGCAAGTCGTGGGGGTGAAAGAAAAGAGTGCGGCTCAGGCGTGCGCGATCTCCTGCACGGGCCGCAGCGCCTCCTGGTAGTCGGCATAGGTGCGGCGAAGGCCTTCGGCCAGCGGCACCGTGGCGCGCCATCCCAGCTTGGCGGCGCACGACACGTCGAGCAGCTTTCTCGGCGCACCGTCCGGCTGCGAGGTGTCGAACCGGATCCGGCCGCGGTAGCCGACAACCTCGCGCACCAGATCCGCCAACTCGGCGATCGTCTGGTCATCGCCCATGCCCAGGTTGATGTGGGCGCACATCGGCGTGGTGTGCTGCTCGTATTGGTCCCGCGTGAGGCCCATCACCAGCAGGCAGCCGTCGGCCATGTCGTCCACGTAGAGGAACTCGCGCCTGGCGCGGCCGGTGCCCCAGATCAGCACCTCGGGCGCGTCTTCCATCTTGGCGGCATGGAAGCGCCGGATCAGCGCCGGCACCACGTGGCTGTTCTCGATGTGATAGTTGTCGCCGGGGCCGTACAGGTTGCAGGGCATCACGCTGCGGTAGTCGACGCCGTGGGAGGCGCCGTATTGCCGGTTGTAGCTTTCGCACAGCTTGATGCCAGCGATCTTGGCGATCGCATAGGGTTCGTTCGTCGGCTCGAGCTTGCCGCCCAACAGCGCATGTTCGTGGATGGGCTGCTCGGCAAGCCGCGGGTAGATGCAGCTCGAGCCGAGGAACAGGAGACGCCTGACGCCCGCAAGGAACGCCTGGTGCGTGACGTTGGCGGCGATCATCAGGTTTTGGTAGATGAACTCCGCGGGGTAGGTCATGTTGGCGTGGATGCCGCCGACCTTGGCCGCCCCCAGGTAGACCTGATCGATGGATTCGGTGGCGAAGAACCGGCGGACCGCTTCCTGGTCCAGCAGATCGAGTTCCTCGTGGCTGCGCGTGACGACCTCGTGCCCGAGGCTGCGCAAACGCTTCATCAACGACTGGCCCACCATGCCGCGATGACCTGCTACGTAGATACGCATACTGTTCTTTCGGTTGAAGGTTGAGAAGTCGACAAAAAGAAAAACGCGATCCGCGGCGCCCGCCTAGCTGGAGCCGTGTCCGCCGGCCACCACGCGGAAGGTCTTCAGCAGGATCGCGATGTCCTGGTGGATGGAAAGCGTGGTCACGTAGTCCACGTCCATGGCCACGCGGCGCCGGTAGCTGACCTCGTTGCGGCCGGAGATCTGCCACAGGCCGGTGATGCCGGGCCGCACGGAGCAGTAGTGGTCCCAGTACACGCCGTAGAGCTCCTTCTGCGCGAACATGCAGGGGCGCGGGCCGACCATGCTCATGTCGCCCATGAGCACGTTCCAGAACTGCGGCAGCTCGTCCAGGCTGTACTTGCGCAGGAACGCGCCGAAGGGCGTGATGCGCGGGTCGTGATCGAGCTTCTGGTACTTCTCCCATTGCTGCCGGGCCGCTTCGTTCTCGCGCAGGTAGCGCTCCAGCGCCATGTCGGCGTCAGGCACCATCGAGCGGAACTTGTAGAAGCTGAAGACGCGTCCGCGCCGCCCGTAGCGCGGCTGCTTGTAGATCGCCGGGCTGCCGGAGGTCAGCAGCACGCCGATCCATATCACCGCATAGAGCCAGCCGAAGAGCAGGAAGAACGCGCTCGCCATCACGATGTCCGCGAGGCGCTTGATGCCCATCAGCAACCGCGAGTTGCCCCGCAGCTGCACATGGGCGTTCGATCGCATGGTGGTCATGATCGCGCTCCCGCTTTCGCGGGCGCGGGGAGTTCGGCAGGCGCGCCCGGGTAGTCATGCATCCTCAGCCGATAGCCGCCGAACCGGTAGCCCAGGCTGCCGTAGTAGCGGCGGCGCGTGTCCAGCGCATTCAGCACCACGCCTTGGAAACGGGCGCCCACGTTGCGCAGCACCTTCGCGCTTTCGGACAGGTCGCCCAGTTCGTTCTCGCCAGCGCGCGCCACCATCAGCAGCGTGCCCATGGAGGTCGCCATCTCGGCGGTTTCCGACGCGAGCAGCAGGGGCGGCGTGTCGATGATCACCGTGTCGTAGCGGCCTGAAATCCGGTCGAGCAACTTCACGAAGGCGTTGCTCGTGAGCAGGCCGGTCGGGTCCAGGTGCAGCGCACCGGTGGTGATGACGTCCAGGTTGGGCAGGACGCTCCGGTGGATGGCGTCGTCGAGTTCGACCGAGCCCTGAATCAGTTCCGACAGCCCGCCGCGCCGCTTGAGGCCGAAGTGGGGTGCCAGGCTGCTGCGCCGCAGGTCGGCGTCCACGAGCAGCACGCGCCGGCCGCTGGAGGCGAGTACGGCCGCGAGGTTGGCCGACACGAAGGTCTTGCCGGCGCCAGGCGTGGCGCTGGAGATCATGACCCGGTTGTTCGGCGCTTCGGGTACGGCGAATTTCAGCGCGGTGCGCAGCCGCCGCAGTCCCTCCAGGGCCGGGTCGTCGGGTTGGACCGACGCCAGCAGATGCACGCCCGGATCGCCGCTGCGCGTGGCATCGTCCAGCACCTTTTGCCGGGTGCTCAGCGGAATGGTGCTGTAGACGGTCATGCCGGTGTAGGCCTCGATCTCGGCCGAGCTGGCGATGGTGTTGCGCCACGACCTGCGCATGAAGGCCGAGGCCGCGCCGGCGAACAGGCCCGCCAGCAGCGCGAGCGCCATCGTGATCACGGCCTTGGGACGGATGGGCTTCTCGGGCACCACTGCCTGGTCGAGCACGCGGACGTTTCCGATCTTCCCCTCCTTGGCGAGACGCATCTGGAGCGAACTGTTCAAGAGCGACACGTACAGGTCTGTGTTCACCTTGATGTCGCGCTGCATGCGCAGGGAGTTCTGCTGCAGCTGCGGCATGCGGCGGATGCGCTGCTCCACCGAACCCAGCGCCTTCTTGAGCGAGGCAATCTGTGCGTCGATCGTTTGCACGCTCGGGTCGCGGGCCGTGAAGCGCTCGGTGAGCTCGAGCCGCTTCTGGGTCGCATCGAAGAGCTTCGCCTGCAGCTCGACGTTCTGCGACAGCGCATTGCGGGCTTCGTCGTCCAGGCTGATGGTGCCGTTCTGGTTGCGGTACTCGTTGTAGGTTTCCTCGGACTGCTCCAGCTGCTGCTTGAGCTTGGGCAGTTCCGAGCCGAGGAAGTTGAGCGCGCGCTGCGCCTGCGCGGTCTTTTGGTCGATGTTGGTCCGCACGTAGAGCCGCGCCACCTCGTTGAGCAGGTTGGCCAGCTGCAGGCGGTTGCCGTCGCGCCAGCTCACGTCCATGATCGACGACTGCTTGCCCTTCTCGACCACGCGAAGGTCCTTTTGCAGTTCGAGCAGGGTGAGCTGCTTCGATTGGCGCACCAGCTCGAAGGCCGCACCGGGCCGGCCTTCGATGGAGCCCACCAGCAGGTGGATCGTGCCGCGCGGCGTCGTCGCATCGAGCGGCGTGCCGACCTTGCCCTCCAGCGCCGCGTCAAGCTTGGGGTGGGTGAGGGTGTAGGCGCCGTCCCCCTTTGCGGTCAGAAGGAAGCGCGTGCCCTCGAGATCGGTCGGCACGTCCATCTGCGCCACCACGATCTTCTCGGTGCCGCTGACGTAGCCTGAGAGGCCCGCGAAGCCCGGCTCGGAGAGCGTCTTCGAATGGCGCGCCAGCCAGGCGCCGACCACCGGGATGTAGTGTGGCTCTGCCTCGATGTACAGCTTGGTGTCCTCGATCGCCTGTTCGAGCACCAGCCGCGATTTGAGGATCTCGGCCTCGCCCGCGGTCGGCGTCTTGGCGTTCAGCGCGCTGCTGGCGGAGTCGCCCACCAGCGTGCCGCCCGAGCGCTCTGAATCTTCGACCTGGATCAGCACGTTGGATTCATACACGCGCGGGCCGAACATCGCGTAGGCCGCACCGATCAGCAACGCCACCGCGGTGATCTTTGCGATCCTCCATCGGCTGTCGAGCAGCAGATCCATATGCTCCCTGAGCCTCGATGGGGGGCGGTCCGCGGCCACCGGTTCGGAAGGAGCGGGAATCAGGGGTTGCCAGTGCGCATTCATAGGATCACCTTTTGTGTGTTGCCTGGACGGTTGGGGCGAAGTGGATGGGTGCGGGGCTCGCTCAGCGACGGCTGGCGGTGCCTCCGAGGTTCACGACCTGCGCGGCGGGAAGAATCAGGCTGATCACCCGGTTCCATCGCACCAGCGGCACAGGATCGATGTAGACCACGTCGCGTGGCTGCAGATCGAAACGGTCGGCCAAGGCCAGCGCCACGGGGTTCTTCGCGTCGAGATGGAACACCTCGGGCACGTCGCCGTTGGAATTGCGGATGACGTAGATCTGGCCCGGTTGCGAGGTGTTCAGTTCGGGGCCGCCTGCATCGCCCAGCGCCTCGTTCAGGGTCAGCCGGCCGTTGCGCATCAGCAGGGGCGATGGATTGCGGATCTCGCCCATCACGTAGACGCGGCTGTCCTCGCGGGTGCCGACGTTCACGATGTCTCCGCTCTGCATGGGAATGCGGCTCGCGTCGTAGCCGAAGCGCTGCAGCATCGGCAGGTCGAGCACATAGGTGCGCTCACCGCGCGTCAGGGTCACCCGCGAGCGGTCGCCTCCCGCGTTGAAGCTGCCGGCGCGGTTGATCGCCTCGGCCAGCGTCATCGGCACGTCGGTGAAGATCTGCAGGCCGGGGGTGCGGACTTCGCCCTCCACGTACACACGCCGGCTGCGGAACGACTGGACCCTGACGCTCACCAGCGGATCCTTCACGAAGGGTGAGATCCGGCGCGCGATGAGGTCGGAGGCGGCGCTTTCCGTCATGCCCTCGACCTTCGTGCGGCCGATGTAGGGAAAGCTGATCTCACCCTGGCCATCGACGATGAAGCCAGGCGCCACGCTCACGCCCGTCGGGTCCGACTGCTGCGAGATGACTGCGCCCGCGTTGGGCATCAGCTCCGGATGGCGGTAGACGACGATGCCCACCACGTCGCCCGGCCCGATGGTGTAGGCCGGCGCCTTGCCGAAGAGCTGCTGCACCTCGCTCGGCAAGGCCTGCGGCTTCCGCGCTGCCATGGTGCGGACCAGTTCGGGCGTGATGGCCACGATCTTCGGCTGGCCGCTCGCCTCGGAGCCAGAGCCGGTCCAGCTCCCGTGGCCGGGATCGCTGAAGCCCGGTATCCCGCAACCTGCCAGGCACAGCGGCAGCAGCACGGCCGCGAGTCCGATCCGGGTTCGCATGCGCACGCGGTCGAGCGGCGGAGCCGTATCGGATGGGACGCGTGCAACGCGCAAGGAACCGGCTTGATCGAGGTGTGCCATGGTGTGTCCTTTGCTCTTGGGAAAAAACTTGTTCACTGGGGTGCGTAGGCACCGCGCAGCGGGCGTTCGGCGGCCGCTGGCGCGGGGCTCGGGGTCGTGATGGAACTCGGGCTCGTACTCGTACTCGGGCTCCGGTGCTCCGCACTGGCGGCGCTGCGGGCGCATGCCATCGCCCAGTCGCCGACGGTCTGCATGTAGACCTGCTGCCCCTCGGCCGTGCAGAAGGTGTGGTCCACGTTGCGCATGAATCGGTATTGCATGGCTTTGGCGAAAGGCTCCTGGGCGAGCGCGCCGAGCTGGTCGCAACCGCGGTCGCACACATGCAGCGAGCCCGAATACAAAAGCTGCAAGGCGACCTTCCGCTCGACCAGGCGATTCAAGGTGGCGCCAAACCAGGCGGCCCTGATTTCGGGCGGCTGCTTTTCGGTGAGGAAGCCGGGCAGCGGCTTTGCCGACGGATTGCCGGTCAGGTGGCGCAGCAGCCAGCGCTTGGCCTTGCCGGGAAACGACGGGTGCGCGGGCGCCGCCAAGGCACGCCGCAGCGTGCGCTCCCAGCGGGCGCGCCGCTCCGGAAACGCGAAGCCGTCGAACAGCGAGAGCGCCAGCACGCGGCTGTCCGCGGCCGCCACCGAGACGGCGTGCTCCACGCCCGAACACATGCCCACGATCACGAACTGCCGGATGCCCAGCATGCGCTCGACCAGATCCATGGCGGCTTGCAGGTCGTGCACCGAGCGGGTCTGCAGGTCGTGCGCCGAATCGACTGCATCGCTGTCGCCCACGCCGCCCAGGTCGAAGCGCAGGCTGGCCATGCCGCGCGCCGCGAGCGAATGCGCCAGCTTGACGTTGATGCGGCGCGGTCCCACGCGGTGGTTGGCGCCCATGTTGAACATCAGGCAGGCGGTGGTGGCGGGCATCTGGTGCGCAGGCGTGGTGACCATCCCCACCAGCGAGTTGCCGGCTCCGAACCGGACCGGGCTTTGCGTCGCGTCATTCATAGAGGGCACCCTGCAGGCGATTGAGCGCACCGGCCGGAACCATGGCGCTGTTGGGATAGGGGTCCGACGTCCAGTCGAGCCGGTGCTGAAAGTAGGCGAGCCGCACCGGCATATGGCGCGACTGCTGCTCGGCCGCCCATTGCGCCGTGTGCTCGTCGCCCGCCGGCGTCAAGACGAGCGTGTCGTGCAGCGCCGTGAGCGAGAGCGAGTCGGGCACCAGCGCTCCGAGCTGCGCGCGCAGCTTGGGCGAGAGCAGGGTGCCGAGAACCTCTTCCGGCATGGCGTCGGGCTCGCGCGCCAGGCTGCGGCGCCAGGCGAGATCGGGAATGCAGAAGGTCGTGTCGATGGCGGCGACATGCTGTTCGCGCAAGTGGCGCGCATAGCGCCGGCCGTCGATCACCGGCTCCCACAGCACCAGCCGAGCCGGGTCGCAGCGCCCGTTGCGCGCCGCCAGCACGGCAATGGTCGCGCCCAGCCGCGCACCGACCCAGACGATGCGGCTTGCCGGCATCCGGCGGCGCAGCTCTTCGTGCGCCGAGCAGAGGTCGCGCCGCCAGCCGTCGAGCTCGCCCTCGGTCTCGTCGCCCGGCGAGTCGCCCGAGCCATGGAAGTCGAAGCGCAGGGTCGCGATGCCTGCCCGCGCCAGGCGTTCGGCCAGCACCTTGAACAGGCGATGGGTCCGCAACCCCTCCTGACCGAATGGCGGACAGACGAGCACCGCGGTGTCGCCGGGCTGCGCGTCTTCCGCGGCATGGAAGATGCCGAAGATCTGGCGCGATGCCGGGCCGAACATGAACGGGTGTGCGGTCACAGGCAGGTCTCCATCGCCGAGCGAGGCTCGCCCGCGTGAACATGCGTCTGGCGCCATTCCGCCAACGCTCCCACGCTGTCAGAACGGAAGGGCGCCGGCTGGAGCGCGAGCCACAGGATGCGGCCCGCGACCGGCACTTCGACGCTGCGGCAGTCGGACGCGAGCCCGACCTCGAAGCACTCCGGCGGCACGATCAGCCCGAGGCCGATCGCCTTGAGGCAGGCTTCCTTGCGCGTCCAGCAAGTGAGGAAAGCGCGGTGGCGCTCCACCTCGGGCAGGGCCGCCAGCGCTTCGCATTCGGAATGCGTGAAGTGCTGAGCGGCAAGCTCGAGCGCATCGGGCACCTCGCGCAGCTGCTCCACGTCGACGCCCAGCGGTCCGCGTTCGCCAATCGCGATGAAACCCAGCGCTCGGCTGTGGCTCAGCGAGAAGCGCACCTTGTGCCAGCCCGCGAGGGACGGCTTGCCGAACGCGCTGTGGGTGAAGCGCAGCGTCTCGGCGCGCTCGCCCGTGTGCGCGGCCAGCGTGCGCCGCAGTGCGGCATGGGCCGCCACGTAGTGCCGGCGGTCGGCCTCGAACTGCAGCCGCGCTGCGCGTTCGAGTTCTTCAACGGAGAGGATGCTCTCGGCCTCGGGGCCGGCGTCTTCGTCCAGGTCGACGTACCGGCATACCGGTGCCTCGACGGAACAAAGGCCAAAGAAACCAGCGTGTCCCATGGTCGATTACTCCTTGCGCAGCCAGCTGCCAAGGGTGCTCAGCAACCCTTCGCTGCGCGGCGCGCCCTTCAGGTTGCCCAGCGGCAGCTTGCCGAGGTCCGTGATGTCAGAGCCGTCCGCCGCCTGGTGCCCCGAGGTCGCGATCTGCCCGAGGTTCTCGAACAGGTAGCGGCGCGAGTTCACGCGGTAGCCCAGCGTCCGCTCGGTCTGCTGGATGGCCCGCAGCACGAGCAGCGAATCCCCGCCCAGGTCGAAGAAGTTGTCGGTGGCGCGGATCTCGTTCACGTCGATCCCTATCACCGATGCCCAGATCTGCGCGAGCTTGGCGTGCTCGGGGTTCAAGAGCACGTCGTCGTTCTTCTGCGCGCCGGCCGCTCCGTTGCCCGATGCCAAGGTCTTGATCGGGTCGATGGCCGCAAGCTTGCGCAGGTAGGCGGCGGTGGAAGAGCCTTCGGTGGTGGCAAGCTCCGCCAGCGTTTTCTTGGAGTGATCGACCACGCGGTACAGCACCTCCAGATACCGGTCGCGCAGTTGCGCACCGGTCTCGCGCAGGTAGATGTCGGCGTTGTAGATCAGCGCGCCTTCCATGCCATGCGGCTTGTCGAGCAGCCACACGCCGATGTCGTCGGTGGCGCCGCGCTGCATCACGTACATCTGTTTGTTCTGCAGGCTGCCGATGGCGCGCGGACGCTCGCGCGCATCCTGGAACGAGAACATCGCCTGGTAGGGGCCGACGGAGCGGATGTGGCTCTCCAGCCCCGACTGCGCCATGAGGCGTTCGAACGGCACCTGCTGGAAGTTCATCATCGTGAGCAGCTCCTGCTTCACGTAGCGCATGAACGCCGGCAGCGAGAGATTGAAGTCGACCTCGAGCGATACCGGCAGCACGTTGTTGAAGCAGCCCATCACGTCTTCGGTTTCCGGCTGCTGCCGGCCCCGGATCGGGTTCGCGATCACGATGGACCTGGACCCGATGACCTGGCTCATGGTGAGCGCATAGACGCCGAAGGTCAGCATGCTGAGCGTCACGTCCATGCCGCGCGCTATTTCGCGCAGCTGCTGCGTCATGGCGGGCGTGATGTGGATCCAGTGCGCACCGCCCTGGCCGCTCTTGCCGGAGCGCCGCGGCATGTCGGTGTTGGGGAGGCGAGGCAGCGGCGCGCTGGCAAAGCGCTGGCGCCAGAACTCCAGCTGCTGCTTGCAGGCCGGCTCTTCCATCCACTTCTCGAGCCACTCGGCATAGTCGCCGTGCGTGGTGGCGATGGGTGCCAGGCCGTGCGGGCGCCCGCGCTCCGCCGCTTCGTAGATGGCCGAGAGCTCGCGTTGCAGCAGGTCGAAGGACCAGCCGTCCCACACCAGGTGGTGCGGCACGAAGACGAAGGCATGGTCCTTCTCGGCCAGCTGGTAGAGCGCCATGTGCGCCATCGGCGCGCGGTGGATGTCGAAGGGCTCGTCGGCCATTTCCTGCACGCGCTCCATGAGCTCGGCTTCGCGCTGATCCGCCGGCAGGCTGCGCAGGTCGATCACCGGCAAGGAAAACTCCACCTGCTCGGCGATGACCTGGACCGCCTTGCCCGTGGCCGCGTCGGTGCCCATGCTGGTGCGCAGCGACGGCTGGCGGCGGATGATTTCCTTCAGCGTGGCCTCGAAGCGCGCGGCATCGAAATCGCCGATGAGCCGGCGCACCGACGGTGCGTTGTAGACGGAGCGGCCGGGGTACAGCTCTTCCATGAAGCGGATGCGCTCCTGCGAAGGCGTCATGGGCGCCGTCTTGCGGTCGAAGTTGCACGGAAGCGGCGCTGTCGCGCCCGCGCCCGCACCCTGCAGCCCTTCGACCACCGTGGACAGCCGCTCGGCCGTGGGCGCCTCGAACAGCGCGCGCAGCGGCAGCGTGATCTGGAACTCGCGGCTCAGGATGGTGGTGAGGCGCGCGGCCAGCAGCGAGTGGCCGCCCATCATGAAGAAGTCATCCTTCATGTCGAGGCCGGGCAGGCTCAGCACCTTTTCCATGGCCGCGAGCACCTTGCGTTCGCGTTCGTTGCGGGGCTCCGCGCCGCGCTTGATTTCGTCGCGCGAGACCGCCTGCGGCGGCGGCAGCGAGACCCGGTCGACCTTGCCATTGGCCAGGGTGGGCAGCTCCTTGAGCGTGACCACGTGCTGCGGCAGCATGAAGGCCGGCAGGAACTCGCGCAGGTGCGCCATCAGCGCATCGAGATCGAAATTGGCGCCAGGAGTCAGTGCAAGGTAGGCCACCAGCCGGACGTCGCCCGGATGGTCTTCGCGCGCCACCACCACGCTGCGCGAGACACCGGCAACTTCGCAGCAGCGGGCCTCGATCTCGCCCGGCTCGATGCGGTAGCCGCGCACCTTCACCTGGAAGTCGAGCCGGCCGAGGTGCTCGATCAGCCCGTCGTTGCGCCAGCGGCCGCGGTCGCCGCTGCGGTACATGGCTTTGTTGGTGCCGAAGATGCGCGCCGTGACGAAGCGCTCGGCCGTGAGCTCGGGGCGCTCCAGGTAGCCCAGTGCGAGGCCGTCGCCGGCAATGCAGATCTCGCCCGGTACGCCGATCGGGCAGGGCTGCAGGTCGGCGTCGAGGATCCAGATTTCCGTGTTGTCGACCGGATGGCCGATGGACACGCCGCGAGAGACGACCACGTCCGGGTCGACGCACCAGGCGGTGGAATACACGGTGGTCTCCGTCGGCCCGTAGCCGTTCCAGAGCTCCGCGAGGCGCTCACACAGCGCGAGCGCCGTGCTGGGCCGCAGCGGCTCGCCGCCGGTCCAACCCCTGAAGCCCGGAGCGCCAGGCCACTGGGCATCGAGCAGCAACTGCCACATGCCGGGCGTGGCCTGCAGGAAGGTGATCTGTTCCTGATCGAGCAGTTTGGAGAGGCGGTTGCCGTCCATGGCCGTGTCGCGCTGCACCATCACGATCTCGGCCCCCGTGGCCAGCGGCAGCAGCAGGTCGGGCACCGCCATGTCGAACGACAGGGTCGTGACGGCCGCGATCCGGTCGCCGGCGTGCAGGCCCGACACCCTGTGCATCCACTGGAGCAGGTTGGCCACGCCGCGATGCGGCGCGTACACGCCCTTGGGCAAGCCGGTGGAGCCGGAGGTGTAGATCACGTAGGCCCCGTCTTCCGGGCCCGCATCGTCCTCGCTGGGGGGCATGGCGTCCGCGGACTCCTGCAGCCACGCGGTATCGCGGTCGATCTCGAACAGGCGGTCGCCGGGATCGGCGCACCAGTCGCGTGGCGCGCCCACCACGTCCGACGAGGTCAGCAGCAGGCTGATCGAGGCGTCCTTGGCGTAGTGCTCGAGACGGGCGTGCGGAAACGCGGGGTCGAGCGGCACATAGGCTGCGCCTGCCTTCAGCACGGCCAGCAGCGAGACGACCATCTCGAGACTGCGCTCCAGGCACAGCCCCACACGCTGGCCGCGCCGCACGCCGCGCGCGCGCAGAGCACGGGCCAGGCGGTTGGACCGGGCATCAAGCTCGGCATAGCTGCAGACCCGTCCGCCGTCGCGAACCGCGGGACGGTCAGGCTGCAGCGGCACGCGCGCCAGGAAGCCGGCATGCGCGATCGGCGCTCCCTGCAGGGCGATGGGTGGCGGCTGCAGCGCGATCAGCGCTTGCGCGCCTTCGGCCGACAGCACTTCGAGGCGGCCAATCGCTTCATCGGGCGTGCGGGCGCCGGAGCGCAGCACGCACTCGAATATGTCGAGCCAGCGCTGCACCGTGGCCTCGTCGAACAGGCTGGTGTTGTACTGCGCCTCGATCTGCAATCCGCCGTCCAGCGGCCGCAGGTTCAGGAACATCTCGGAGTTTTCGTACTGGCGCGCGATCGTGTCCTGCGTGACTTCCAGCCCCGCGAAGGCCTGCGCACCGCTGGCCACGTCGGGGTCGACGTTGAACATCACGCTCACCAGCGGCAGCCGGCTCGGGTCGCGCTGGAGGGAAAGCTTGCCGAGCAGCGCGCCATAGGTGAGCGACTGGTGCTCGAAGGCGTCGAGCACGGCGGTGCTGCATTCGCTCATCAGCGCATCGAAGCGCAGCTGGGCGGGCGCGGCAATGCGCAGCGGCAGCAGGTTCACGCAGTGGCCGACCAGGCCGGGCATGTCGCGTGCGAGCTGGCCCGAGGCCGGGATTCCGACCACGATGTCGTCCTGCCCCGTGAGGCGGTGCAGCGTGGCGACGAAGCCGCTGAGCAGGCCCGCGAAGAGGCTGGCACCGGCCTTGGCGCTCACGGTGCGCAGGGTGTTGATGAGGCGGCGGTCGAGCAGGCGCTCCACGCGCCGCGAGCCGAAGGTGCGAATGGCCGGACGCGGATGGTCCAGCGGGAGTTCGAGCACGGGCAGGCTGCCGCCGGAGAAGCGCTCGAGCCAATAATCCACGTGCGGCTGCATGTCGGGATGCAGGGCTTCGGCCGCTTCCATGGCGGCAAAGTCGGAATACGAGGGCGCGGCCTGGAGCTGCCGTGCGCCGCCGGTCTGCTCGGCATAGAGGTGGCCGAGCTGTTCGGTGATGACCACCCAGGACCAGCCGTCGCAGACCACGTGGTGTGCCGACATGACCAGCTCATGCTCGGCGCCGCCAAGGCGGAACAGCACGGCGCGGAACAGCGGACCGTGTTCCAGCGAGAAAGGCGTGCACACCGCTTCGGAGTGAGCGGCCTCCAGCGCTTGCTCGCGCGCATCGGGCGCAAGGCCGCTCAGGTCCTTCTGCTCCAGCGGGCTTTCGCCGGCCTGGCTCACCAGCATGCAGGTGCCGTCGGGCGTGATGGTGGAACGCAGCGATTGATGGCGTTCCACCAGCCGGGCCACGGCACGCGCCATGGCTTCGCGGTCCAGCGGTCCGCAGAGGCGCAGCAGAACCGATTCGTTGTACGCCAGCGAGGCCTCGGTGCTCAGCGTGGCGCCGAGCCAGATCTCGCGCTGCGACTCCGTCGTGGGAATCACGCATTCGATGAAACCGCTGGTGGCGGGGGGGCGAAGAACGGCGTTCATGCTGCGGCCTTTCCATTGATGTGTTGTTGATTGGGGGATGAGCTGTCTGGCACGTACCAGAAGGGCTGGCCGTCGATGTCGCGGGCCAGCACCGAGCCGTCTTCCTCATGCGCTTTGCGGTAGTCGAAGCCCGTGACGACGGTGGCCCTGCGCGGCAGGAAGCCGGACTCCTGCATCTCGGCCACCGATTCCTTGAACACGCGGCAGATGGTCGCGATGTCTTCCGCGCTGTGCGCGCTGGTCAGGAAGCAGGGGAAGTTGTCGAGGATGTGCACCCCGCGGCTGCGCATCATGGCGAACAGCAGGTCCTGCAGCGGATGGTCTTCGAGCCAGCTCACACGCCAGAGCGAGGCGAAGTGGCGCACCGCGATGGGCGCACCCACCTCGACGCACCAGGCCGTGAGGTCGCCGGCCATTTCGGCGGTGCTGGTCGTGAGGCCTGCCTGCAGCGCGGGACCGGCTTCCTTCAGGTGTTCGAGCGAAGCCTTGGCCGCGGCCAGCGCGAGCGGGTGCCGCACGAAGGTGCCGGCGAAATAGGTCACGCCCACGCCGGGGATCGAGTCGTCGCCGTACTGCCAGGCGCCGCCGTCGAGTGCGTCCATGAAGGCGCGCTTGCCGGCGATCACGCCGACCGGGAAGCCGCCGCCGATCACCTTGCCGTAGGTGGCGAGGTCGGCGCGCACGCCGAACAGCTCCTGCGCGCCGCCCAGCGCGGTGCGAAAGCCGGTGATGACCTCGTCGAAGATGAGGGCTGCACCTTGCTGCTCGGTGATGGCGCGCACCTCCTGCAGGAACTCGCGCGGCTGGAAGTCGGGCCGGCGGCTCTGCACCGGCTCGACCAGCACGGCGGCAAGGTCCTCTGCGTTCTCGCGGATGAAGGCCAATGCTTCGGGCGTGCCGTAGTCCAGCACGCGGATGTCTCCGAACATGCCGCTCATCACGCCTGGTGCGGCAGAGAGGCCCTTGCCACCCTTGCCGGCGCGCACCAGCACTTCATCGAAAGTGCCGTGGTAGGAGCCGGTGAACACCACCACGGTGCTGCGCCCGGTGACCGTGCGCGCGATGCGCAGCGCGGCCATCACCGCTTCGGAGCCGGTGTTGCACAAGCCGGCGCGGTCGCTGCCCGTGAGTTCGCAGATCAGCCGGGTCACATCGGCGGCCAGCGGATGCTGCGGCCCGATCTCGTAGCCGGCGTCGAGTTGCTTCTTCACAGCCTCCTGCACGAAGTCGGGCTGCCAGCCGAACATGTTCATGCCGAAGCCGTTGAGTGCATCGACGTATTCGTTGCCATCCAGGTCCCAGAGCTTGGAGCCCTTGGAGCGCTCGATGACGATCTGGTAGGTGATCTCCTTGGTCAGCGGCCGGAAGCCGTTGACCACGCGCGGGTCGGCCATGTGGGGGCGGTTGGCCGCAGTGAACTCCTTGCTCTTGCGGGTGCGCTCCACGTAGCGCCGCATGAACGTGGCGAGGCGTGCCTTCTGCCGCCCGCTTGGTTCGGCGGTGCGCTGGGTATGGATGCGCGCGATGGCGCCGAAGGCCTTGGCCACGTCGTAGCGCACCGGCTCCTTGGGTGCGCCGGATTCATCGGCCAGCGGCTGCGCGGCGGGCGCTGAAACGGCTTGTGCCGGCACAGCGTTCATCGGCGCCGGCTGCACCTGGAGGGTCGGTGTGGCGGGGACGGTGCTCGCAGCCATGCCCGACAGCAGCGCGAGCTGGTGCCGCATCAATTCCATCTGCTGTGCGACCAGCTGCGCAAGCGGCGTGGCCGCGACGGCGTTGACGGTGGCCGCTGCGTTCATCGAAGGCAGGTACGCGGCCGGTTGCGTGGCGACGCTGGCCTGTACGGACGCCGGCATCGACGCGGGCGCTGCGGCAGGCGCGGCCACCATGGGCACGGCTTCGGGCGGCAGGCTTTCCTGCAGGAAGGCGGCGAGGGTGTCGAAGCAGCGATAGTTTTCCATCAGCTGCCGGAAGCTCAGGTTGACCTTGAAGCGCTTCTTGATCTGCGTGGCAACCTGGGTCAGCGTGAGCGAATCCAGACCAAGCTCGCCGAAAGCGGCATGGCCCTCGGCCTGCGCCATGTCGATGCCGGAAATGTCCTCGAACAAGGACCGCAACCGCGCGCCCATGGGCTCGCCGGCTGGCGCGGAGGCGGAAGAAGAAAGTGGCGGGGGCGCTGCAGCAGTCACGGTCGGCTCCAGGAAAAGAGGTGGAACGAAAGGCGCAGGCTGTGCGACAGCCGGCGCGTCGACGGGCAAGGCGAGCGGCGCGGCAACCGCGCTCGGCGCCGGGGCCGCAATGTCGACCCAGAAGCGCTTGCGCTCGAAGGGATAGGTGGGCAGGCGCACGCGCTGTGCGCCGGCGCGAACGGCGAGCCGCGAGAGCTCGACGTCCGCGCCGCAGGTCCAGAGGCGGGCCAGCGCCAGCCGCAGCGTGCGCGCTTCGTCGGCCGGCTCGCAGTGCAGGAGCGACATCACTTCGCTTGCACCGTGCTGGCGAACCAGGGTCGCCAGCGTGTTGCGCGGCCCGACCTCCACGAAGAGCGGCCGCGACGCATGCGCCATGGCGCTGCGCACTGCCGGCGAAAACTGCACGGTGCTGCGCAGGTGGCGCGCCCAGTAGGCCGCGCTGGTGGCCTCCGCGTCTTCGAGCAGCCGGCCGGTGAGCGTCGAGAAGATCGGGATCGTCGGCGCGTGCAGCGCCACTTCGCTCACCAGCGCTTCGAAGGGCGCGACGGCGCCGTCCATCATGGACGAATGGAAGGCGTGAGAGGTCTGCAGCGGGCGGGCCGCGATGTCGTCCTTCTGCAGTTCGGCCTGCAGGGCTTCGATGGCTTCGAAGGGACCGGCGACCACGCAGGCCGTGGGCCCGTTGTCTCCGGCAAGCGACAGCAATGGGCCGAGCCTGGCGGCGAGCTCGGTCGCGCCCATGCGCACCGACAGCATCGCGCCCGGGGGCTGCGCCTGCATGAGCGCGCCGCGCCGCGCCACGAGCCGGGCGGCGTCTTCCAGGCGCATGACACCCGCCAGCACCGCGGCGACGAATTCGCCAACGCTGTGGCCAATGAGCGCATGCGGCCTCGCACCGAGCGACAGCAGCCGCCGTGCCAAGGCGTATTCGAGCGTGAAGATCGCGGGCTGCGTGACGGCCGTGGGCACCAGCGCCTGGGCGTCGCTGCCGAACATCAGCTCGCGCAAGTCGTAGTCCACGGCATCGCCGAAAGCCTTGATGCAGGTGTCGAACGCGGCGGCGAACACCGGGTCGTTCGCATGCAGGTTCTTGCCCATGCCCGCGTACTGGGCGCCCTGGCCCGGGAACATCAGCACCGGCTGCGGCGCGCGCGCATCGATGCGGCCGCTGACGCGCCACGGACCGTCGCTGCCGCGCAGCGCGGCCACGGCTTCGGCCGCATTGCTGGCCACCACGGCGCGGCGGAAGGGGTGGGCCTTGCGGCCCACGCCCAGCGTGTAGGCGACGTCGGCCAGCGGCACGCCGGGCGTCGTTTCGAGGTGCGCGGCCAGCTGCTCGGTGGCCACGGCCAGCGCCGCCTCCGAGCGGGCCGACAGCGGCAGCACCTGCGGGCCTTTGGCGCAGGTCGATGCGGGCCGCACGGGCGCCTCTTCGACGACGACGTGTGCGTTGGTTCCGCCGACACCGAAGGCGCTGACGCCGGCACGGCGAGGCTCGCCGGCGCGCGGCCACGGCTGCAGGCTGGGCGACACATAGAAGGGCGTGCGCGCGAAGTCGATGGCCGGGTTGGGTGCGCTGAAGTGCGCAGTCGGCGGAATCACTTCATGGTGCAGCGAAAGGGCCGTCTTGATGAGCCCGGCGGCGCCCGCGGCCGTCACCATGTGGCCCACGTTGCTCTTGACCGAGCCGAGCGCGCAGTAGCCCAGTGCGTCGGTGTGCTCGCTGTAGGCGCAGGTCAGCGCCTCGACTTCGACCGGGTCGCCCATCGGCGTGGCGGTGCCGTGCGCCTCCACGTACGAGATGCTGCGCGCATCCACGTTGGCCGCTGCCAGCGCCGCGCGGATCACCGCCGCCTGGCCGTCCACGCTGGGGGCGGTGAAGCTGGCCTTGCTGCCGCCGTCGTTGTTGACGCAGGCGCTGCGCAGCACGGCATAGATGGTGTCGCCGTCGGCCAGCGCGTCGGCCAGGCGCTTCAGCAGGACCACCGCGGCACCGTCGCTGAACACCGTGCCCTGGGCCTGCGCGTCGAAACTGCGCGTGTGGCCATCGGGCGAGAGCATCGAGCCCTCCTGGTAGAGGTAGCCGCTGCGCGGCGGGCAGGTGACCGAGGCGCCGCCGGCCAGCGCCATGTAGCACTGGCCGGTGCGCAGCGCATGGAAGGCATGGGCCACGGCCACCAGCGATGTCGAGCAGGCGGTGTGCACGCTGACGGCGGGGCCGGTGAGGTTGAGCCGGTTGGCCACCCGCGTGGTGATGTAGTCCTTCTCGTTGGCCAGCATCACCTGGAACTCGCCGACCGCTTCAATGAGGTCGGGCCGCGTGCTGACGTGGCGCTGGAAGTAGCTGGCGTTGTACATGCCGGCATACACGCCCACGGGGCCCGGTGCGGCGTCGGGCACATAGCCCGCGCGTTCGAGGCATTCCCAGCAGATCTCGAGGAACACGCGCTGCTGCGGATCCATGAGCGCGGCTTCCTTCGGGCCGATGCCGAAGAAGGCGGCGTCGAAGTTCTCGATGCCTTCGATGACGCCGCGGGCCCGCACGTAGGCCGGGTCGCTGCGCAAGGCTTCGCTGACGCCGGCGTCGAGCGTCTGGTCGTCGAAGAAGCTGATGGTGTCGCGGCCGGCGACGAGGTTGTCCCAGAACTGCTCGACGTCCGCCGCGCCCGGAAAGCGGCCCGCGGTGGCGATCAGCGCGACGGCGTCCGACAGGTCTGCGCTCTGGTGATGTGAGAGCGGCGCGCGCAGCGCAGTGGCGGGCACGGGCTCGGCATCGGCCGATGCAGGCTCCAGCTCGGCTGCCATGGCGCTCGGCGTCGGATGCCGGAAGAAAAGCGTGGTCGACAGCGGCTGCGTGCTGCCCTGCTGCAACTCGGCCAGCACCTGCAGCACCCGCAGTGAATCGCCGCCGAGATCGAAGAAGTTGTCGTGGCGCCCGACCTTGACGATGTGCAGTGCGCGCGCAAAGGCTTCGCACACGCGCTGCTCGGTGGCGTTGCGCGCTTCCTCAAAGGGCTGCGCGAGTTCGGGGCGGTCGCCCACTGGTTCGGGCAGGGCCTTGCGGTCGAGCTTGCCGTTGGGCGTGACCGGGAGCTGGTCAAGCCACACCTGGGCGGAGGGCAGCAGCGCCGCCGGCAGGCGTGCGGCCAGGTGCGTGCGCAGCGCGTCCCACGAGATCTTGTGCGAGCGCGCGACGAGGTAGGCCACCAGGCGCAGCTGGCCATCGGCATCGGGCCGTGCCACCACGGCGCAAGCCTGCACGGCGGGGTGGGCCAGGATGGCCGCCTCGACCTCGCCAGTCTCGATGCGATGGCCGTGAATCTTGACCTGGCCGTCGCGGCGCCCGATGAATTCGATCGTGCCGTCGGGCAGCCAGCGCGCAAGGTCACCGGTGCGGTAGAGGCGCTCGCCGGGCGCGCCGAACGGGTCGGGCACGAAGCGTTCTTCCGTCAGCTGGGGCTGCCGCAGATAGCCGCGCGCCAATCCGTGCCCGCCGATGCAGAGCTCGCCGACGAGGCCCGTCGGCAGCAGCGCCATCGAGGGGCTCAGCACGCGCAGCACCGTGTCCTTGATCGGCCGGCCGAGCGGCACCGAGCGCAGGTCCGCCGGCAACGCGTGCGGAATGCGGTGGGTGGCCGCGAAGGTCGTGCATTCGGTCGGTCCGTAGCCGTTGCTGAGCGTGAGCTCGGGGAGCGCCGACAGCGCGCGGCGCACGTGCGGCACCGAGAGCGCTTCGCCGCCGGTGATGAGGTGCCGCACACCCGAGAGATGCGCCGGGTTATCGTCGATCACCGCGTTGAACAGCGCGGCCGTGAGCCAGGCGGTGTGCACGTCGTGCCGCGCAATGGTGGCGGCGAGGCCCGTACCCGTGGGCACGTGCTCGCCGTGAATGACGCAGCAACCGCCGTTGAGCAGCGGGCCCCAAATCTCGAGCGTGGCGGCATCGAAGCCGAGCGGCGCGGCATGCAGCACGGCGCGGCCCGGTGCCAGGTCGGCGTAGTCGACGCCGACGACCAGGCGAAGAATGGCGCGGTGGCAGATCTCGATGCCCTTGGGCGTGCCCGTGGAGCCCGAGGTGTACATCACGTACGCCACCGATTCGCCGTCGATGGCCGGCTCGCGCCAAGCGGGGAGATCGGCTGCCTCGGCTTCGTCGAGCAGCAGTACGGTCCGCGGCGCCGGCACGAGGTGGCGGTGCGCCTGCGTGACGATCACCTGGCGCGCCCCCGCCTCGTCGAGCATGTAGGCAATGCGCTCGGCCGGAAAATCCGCCGGCACCGGCACGTAGGCGGCGCCCGCCTTGAGCACGCCAAGCTGCGCGACCACGGCAGCCATCGAGCGCTCGAGCACGAGGCCGACGCTATCGCCCGCGCGCACGCCCAGGTGCTGCAGACGGTGCGCGAGCCGGTCCGACTGCCTGTCGAGCTCCCCGTAGCTCATCCGCGCATCGCCTTCGGCAAGGGCGATGGCGTCGGGCGCAGTGACGGCCTGGCGGGCGAACATGCCGACCACCGTGAGGCTGCGGTCCAGCGGAGACAGCGGGGCGTTCCATGCGGACAACTGCTGCGCGCGGTCGGCCGGACAGAGGGTGCGGATCTCGCCGAGGGGCGTATCGGCACGGTCCATCAAGTCGGTGGCGGTGTCGGCAACGGCCGCGAGCAATTGCGCCGCCGTGGCCGCATCGAGCAGGGTCGCAGCCGCGTCAGCATGGAGACGGGGCGCACCCGACGCGGTGGACAGCCAGAGTTGAAGGGGGGCCTGGGCGCCGGCGGTGCTGGCGTTGCCGCTGAGCCAGAGGGAGTTTGGCGTCGCTTCCGGGGAGACCGCTTCGGCGGTGCGGCGCTTCTTGTCGATCATCACCAGCCAGCTGCTGGCCGTCTGGGCGGGATCGAAGGCCGCCGCCATGGCGGTGCGGCCGTGTGCCGCTCCGTCGCCCGCCGCCTCGTGGAGCACGGCCTCTGGCAAGCCGAGCCAGCGGGCTTGCAACAAGAGCCAGGCTGCTGCAAAAGGGGTGTCGCTCAACTGCCCCGAGGTACCAACCCACTGGTTCCAACGCCCTGCATTTTCAGGTTCCATCTCCAAAACACCGGCAACCCGACCACCCGATTCTTTCGAATTCAATCGCAATGCAAATACGTCATCCAATGAGAGATGGAGAGGCGCGAATTGCACCGGCAAAACGGTTGGGGGTTTCATGGGGAAGATGTAATAAAAAATGCATGCAATAGATTGGCAGCGGTTTACAACTAAATGGGGAGTGGGGATGTAGTACGTAGGTTTGTATTTTTCGCTGGCAATCCTAGAGTCTTTGCTTGGGGCGGAGTAGGTGATAAGTCGTCAAGTTGCAATCAGGAAACGCTCGTTACATAACCGTACTACCTTGGGTGACGTGAATTGGGTAGCCATGTGCCCACTGCTGAGTTGCGAGCCGCAAACGCGGTCGGGCCCTGGTCAGGGGTCCCGTCTGCGTAGCAGCGCCTTTTCACAAAAAAGCTTTTATCCATTGGACTCACTGTAGAAATTGAGCCGGCTGTCCGCATGAGCGATGCGCCCCCTTCGGGAGGAGACAATCGCCCCCTTTCCAGGCCTCGCACCCATGACAAAGCGCCTGCCACTGCGCACTTTGGCCTGCGCGAACCTCCGCCCGTGGCCGGGAAGCCAAGGAGCAAATTCGGTAGGAAGACGGGGGATGGCTAGGTCCGCATTTGGGATATGCGGGGGGCAGGAGATGTGCCCTGCCAGGCAATTGCAATCCGTTGGTGCTCGCTCGCGAACCGAAGCGGATTCAGGCGCCGAGGCTTAGTACCTATGGCCTATGCAATTTGGGAATCAATCGGGTAGTGGATTTGTTGTGAACTACCCGGAGCCTGTAAGTGTTTTAAAAATTTCGGCAATGAATCTTCGAGTCGTGTGATTCTCTGCAACAACTCGACTTGATAGTCTGGGATTTTTGTTGAAGGACACAAAATGCTAGGTGATATTTTATTGCCCAATGTGGCCCTCGAGCATTCCGGCAGTTACTTCCATTCGAAGCTCGAATGGGCGTCCGAGGCAATGATTGCCAATGCGACCTATTTCGGAAATGCGCAATGGGCGCAGGAATACCTGGATTACTGCCACCGAGATTCGCACTTCAAGAGCAGGTGGCTCGCCGCGGGCGGGGACTGGACCGGCAAGGTGGTCATCGATCTCGGATGCGGACCGGGCAACATCTTTGCCACCCTTGGCGGAGAACCCGAACTGCTGGTCGGGGTGGACGTGGCCCCGGGTGCACTGGAGCTCGCGTCAAAGCTCGGCTATACGGCGGTGTTGGCGGACGCGGCGAAAACGCCATTTCGGTCGAACGTGGCGGATATCGTCGCCATCAATGCGTCGCTGCATCACTGCGACGACATGAGCGCCGTATTGCGCGAAGGCGCCCGGCTGGTGAAGCCGGAAGGCGTCCTGATCACCGACCACGACCCGCAACTCACGGCGTGGGATTACAAGGGGGTGGCCAAGCTGATGTGGGACGCGCGGCTGTGGGTATATCGGGCGGCCAGGTATGGCTTCCACAAGACCGTCAACCAGCAGTCATGGGGTTTGAGAACCGAAGTCCATCACCAGCCAGGCGACGGCGTTACCAAGGAATTCTTTCGGTCGACGCTGGAGCCACTGGGGTTCGACGTTGGTGTTTATCCGCACAACCATCAGATTGGCGCCGAGGCCCTGTCCGGCGTGGTGGGGGCCGCAAAATGGAAATACCGGCTCGGCAATATGCTGTCTGGGCGCCGGCCATCGTCACCCACCAGCGCGCTGTCGTTGATGTGCGTGGCCAGGCGCCGTGGCGATTCGTCATCGGCCGCGGCGTGAGTGGTTGAGGCAAAGAAGCCAACCCCGCGGTTCGAAGCAGCCGTTCGATGCGTTTGCGCCGCCTGTGAGGGGCGCGAATCGATCTGGGCTTATGGAGCGGGTGAAGGGAATCGAACCCTCGTATGAAGCTTGGGAAGCTGCCGTTCTACCATTGAACTACACCCGCATTTGGCAACTCGTTGATTTCTAACGAGTTGTCGACTAAGTGCCCGATTCTACAGATAGAGAGAAACTTCACCCGTCACCGCGCGTCGGCCGTGTGCCTGAGCTACCTACCGCGGAAGCGCTGCAGCTCTTACCGTCTATGCGGAGGTCACATCAATCGCAGTCCCCCCGCGAAGCGAACAAAGGGCAGCGCGAACGCTGGCGACGTGCCGACCGTCGCGGCGGCCTCAGTCAAGCCTTCTTCGGTGATGCGAGTTACAGTTGCCACCTGCTCTGCGGTATGCCGCGTTCGTGACTTGATGGTTGAGAACTCGGCCTCGATCAAGCCGGTGGCCAAAAGCACCGAGACCTTGCGAACTTCCTCCGGATCGGTGACGCGGACAGGCAGCTGCACCCGTTGCAGCCTCAACAGAAAAAATAGGGGCATTTGATCCTCCGATCCGGCAGGGAGTAGGTGCCTCCGCAGCCGGCCGACTGGGTGGTTTAAATGTGAATTTTTCCCATTCGCCCAGCACCCTGCGTCAGAGAAATTCGATCGGCCATGTAGGCCGCACCGCCATCAGCGCAGGAACACATGCTCCATGAACTGCCTGATCGGGTACTGGATCACGGTCTCCACCCGGGCCGGCAGTTCCAGCGGCCGCATCAGCATCTTGAGCGTGGCACCCGGGCTCAGGTTGGTGCGCACGGTGCCGTTGATGCGCGCGCTCAATTGGCGGACGTAGGCCGCATCGCCGGCGCGCCCGGGTGAGCGGGTGCGCACCACGTGGCGCACGGCGCAGTCGGCATCTTCGCTCTTGAGCTCCAGCGTGCGCCGGCCGATGATGCCCAGCACGCGAAAACGGCCCAGCCGTTCCTCCTGCCGGTAGCGGCGAAAGAAGCGGTAGAAGTGCTTGTAATGGCTGACCTCGTCGGCCGCGATGCGCCTGGCCAGGTCGCGCAGCACGGGCTCGTCCGTGGCGCGCGCCAAGGCGCGGTAATAGCTGGCGGTACCGGTCTCGACCACGCAGCGCGCAGCCAATTCGAGTCCACGCGTCGGGGAGAGCAGTTCCACCTTGCACAAGGTGGCGTATTCCTCCAGAAAGCCGCGGTAGGCGGTCTCCCAGTCGAATTCGGGCCAGACGTAGGACACATAGGCGCGCAAGGCTTGGCCGTGCTGCAGTTCCTCGGCTTCCCAATAGCGGGTGAGCCAGGCGGTAACCTCGTCGTCACCTTGAAAAAAGTCGACCAGATTCTGGGTATAGAGGTCTGAGCCGCTTTCGATGAACGAGGCGCAAGCAACGAGGTAGAAAAGATTGTCGTCCTGGCGGACCTCCGCTCGTGCAATGCGCGAAAAATCCAGATCCTCGATTTTCCAGTGTGCCGCCTCATGACCTGCCATGCATGCTCCTTGATTCACGTTTGAAATGAATAGGACGACGGCCGGCGCGTTTGGTTCTGGGCGCTAATTCCCATGTCAGCTTTGGCGCTCCTGGGGGCGCCCGCACCGCTTTGGCCTCTGGGGGCGCGGCCCGGTGGCCAAACCTATAATCGTTTGTTCAAGCAAATCAAGCAGTCAGGTCGGTTGGACGCCGTGGTTTCGACGAGAGGGTCGCCATCGCCAGGCCGCCCTCGACGGCAGACGAAATCCAAAGATGAGCCAGCCCACATTCACGGTCGCGGACATTCGCAAGACCTTTCTCGATTTCTTCGCTTCCAAGGGCCACACGGTGGTGGCCTCCAGTTCGCTGGTGCCGGGCAACGACCCCACGCTCATGTTCACCAACTCGGGCATGGTGCAGTTCAAGGACGTGTTCCTCGGCGAAGACAAGCGTCCGTACGTTCGCGCCGCCTCGGTGCAGGCGTGCCTGCGCGCCGGCGGCAAGCACAACGACCTGGAGAACGTGGGCTACACCGCGCGCCACCACACCTTCTTCGAGATGCTGGGCAACTGGAGCTTCGGCGACTACTTCAAGCGCGAGTCGCTCAAGTGGGCCTTCGAGCTGCTGACCGAGGTCTACAAGCTGCCGGCTGAAAAACTCTGGGCCACGGTCTATATCGAGGACGACGAGGCCTACGACATCTGGACGAAAGAAATCGGCCTGCCGCCCGAGCGCGTGGTGCGCATTGGCGACAACAAGGGCGGCCGCTACATGTCCGACAACTTCTGGATGATGGCCGACACGGGCCCCTGCGGCCCGTGCTCCGAGATCTTCTACGACCACGGCCCTGAGATCCCCGGCGGCCCGCCCGGCAGCCCCGATGAAGACGGCGACCGCTACATCGAGATCTGGAACAACGTGTTCATGCAGTTCGACATGCAGCCCGACGGCTCAGTCAAGAAGCTGCCCGCGCCTTGCGTCGACACCGGAATGGGC
>Ga0102593_1000925_pt1 | contig 36089 bp, 38 predicted proteins | sample AraplaCol_mMS_r2_2_FD_76862 | JGI IMG/M metagenome (GOLD analysis project Ga0102593, IMG submission 76862) | Arabidopsis root microbial communities from North Carolina, USA - plate scrape MF_Col_mMS_r2 (SPADES assembly) (version 2) | ecosystem: Host-associated > Plants > Roots > Endosphere...
TACGGTTTAGCTCTAGTGATTGCACCTTGGAACTATCCGTTCCAACTTGCTGTATCACCAGTAGTAGGCGCGATTGCTGCAGGTAACTGCGTGGTGTTAAAGCCTTCTGAATTAACACCTCATACGTCAAGCCTTCTTGCTAAGATGTTTAATGAAAACTTCCCTGAAGAATACTTGACAGTAGTCGAAGGTGAAGTGGAAACAAGCACGGCTTTACTAAAAGAAAACTTTGATTACATCTTCTTTACAGGAAGTACAATGGTCGGCAAAATTGTAGCAGAAGCTGCTGCTAAACATTTAACACCTGTTACGCTTGAGCTAGGCGGAAAAAGTCCTACAATTGTACACGAAGATGCTAATATTGAAGAAGCAGCTAAACGCATTGCGCGCGGTAAATTTGCAAATGCTGGCCAAACTTGCGTAGCGCCAGACTACATTCTTGTTCAACGAAATGTAAAAGACGAGCTGCTAGCTAATCTAAAACAAGTCGTAACAAACACGTACGGCGAAGATGTTTCACAAAATCTAGACTTCCCTCACGTAGTGAGCGAAAAGCATTTTGATCGTCTTAACAGCTTCTTAACAAACGGAGATATCGTTTTTGGAGGCAAAACGGATCGTTCTCGTCTGTTTATTGAACCAACTGTTCTTGACAACATCTCATGGGAAGACAATGTGATGCAAGATGAAATCTTTGGACCAATTCTTCCAGTCATCGTATACGATGAAATCTCAGAAGTAATTGAAGCAATCGTAAAACGTCCAAAACCATTGGCACTTTATCTTTTCTCTGAAGATGAAGCAGTCCAAGATCGCATCTTAAACAGCGTGTCATTCGGCGGCGGTTCTATTAACGATACAATTAACCATATGACATCTCACTATCTTCCGTTTGGAGGCGTTGGTGACAGCGGAATGGGTGCGTATCACGGAAAAGCAAGCTTCGATACATTTTCACATGCTAAAAGCATCTTAAAACGTTCAAATAAATAAAGAAAAAGCCGATGTCAGCGTCTGACTTCGGCTTTTTTATTCCTTCATTTGTTTGGCGATTTGTTCATATTGCTCTTCTTTTTTTGTAGAAATAGCTAAATCATAAAGAATATGTAAAAAGTACTTTTTATCTTGAACAAATAAATACTCTTCTTCAAAGCCTTTAGAAATGTATACAGCAAACTCCCAGATGTCATCGTAATAAGCTGGTCCAATGGCCTCAGCGAGATTTCCAAGCGTTTTGAGCAGCTCCATCGTAATGATAATATTCCGCCTCGCATAGTGCCGGATATTAGCGAATCCATCATATAAAAAGTCCTCAAATTTTTTATCAGGAATCACCATTCGTATCACGCCGCTGTCATCCACTAAATAAGAAGAAAATTGACTAGCTTCACAAATTTCCCGAAGAATATCGCTAATTTGATGAATGGAGTTAACCGCCGTTTTGAAATCATCATTCCCTAGTGATTTAACTGCCATCTCCACAAACTTCGTAATGATATACGTAGTATCTTGAATATCAGTCTGAGATTTCCCTACATGGATATATTGGTGAAAGGCGGTACAATCCATTTCATCCTGCTCTGTCGAATCTCTATGCCAATAATAAAACAATACGGTTCCGCTGAGCACATAATCCCCTACTTCACGCTCCATTTTTATAACTAAATTATGCTCTTTGGCGCAGTGAATCAATTGGCTGTAGTTCACTGTTTGAATATAGCCAGATGTTTGAATACATACCGGCTTTTTTTCTCCTTCTGGAAAGGAAAATTGTTCGCTATGACTAGACTGCGTTCGATGAATCTCCAGTTCCTCGCGGATTGTTGTCTTAATTGCTTTTATGGACGCTGTTTTCATCGATTGAGTCATATGATTTACTTGCAGCCACTTCACAGAGTGATTAATAAAGTAGACAAACGTGCCCGCACTAAAAACCGATAGCGCCGTCGTCACAAATGGAATCGCAAAATATCCGTCTACTTGAGAGCTGTTTAAAAATAAAAAAACAAAAAGTGTATACAAAAAACTCCCTATAAAAATCCCCAGAATTCGCTGAGTAGATTTAGAAGAAGCAAAGTTTTTTAACACGCGAGGAGAAAACTGAGCTGCAAATGATGTAAACACAACAAGCATTAAATTAAAGGTAAACGTCGTAATCGATAGAATTCCGGGCATAATCGTACTCACTAACGTATTGGTTAAATCCATGTTGATTGAAAAAAATGAAGGAACCTTCTCTCCTACTTTACAGTAATAATCAAGAAACAGCGTCAATGCAGCTAAAAGGACAGAAAAAAGAGCATAAATTAAGGGACTAAACCATATTTGGCTATTTAGCTCATCTTTAAAAGCACGAGGAGAGAGCTGTTTCCTTGCCGCTATCCATCTAAATGTATTCATATAAAACCTTCCTTTTTATTTGTAAATCTCTAACTTTTTTCTTAGTTCCCTAAATTTTTCTGATTATGCTTATATAATGGAAAAAATCTATTTTTTAAGGTATAACTGTACAAAGCAAAAAAGAGGTTGAGACATACCTAATTAATTCGATTTAAATACGTACAACTAGGATACATGAGTTGAACCGCTTTTCCCGCAGGAGTCTTCGTCTTGCCCTCCAATCAACTGCTAGAAGGAACTGAATGAAGATATGAAAGCTATGTTCACCATACAAATAAAAAAACCGAACGCGTTGGATTCTCAATCAAGAATCCATCTCGTTCGGATCTTCCTTCCACTAACCTAATTTTATCCCAGCCTCTTTTTACTCTTATCTTTTTACCAGCCTCGGCTCGCTCCACCGCCTCCAGAACTGCCGCCTCCACCTCCGCGAGGACCGCTGCCGCCGCTGCCACCGCCTCCGCCTCTTCCTCCAAACATCACAAGGAAGTTTAGCAGAAATTGTGTAATCGCTCCTTTAAAAAAGACGAAGTCGAGAATAAGCAAGCCCACAATAACAGCTGCAATCAGCAGCGTTTGAAGAGTTGTTAAATGAACGCCGCTATCAGAGGGAGCATCTGCTTTTGGTACTTTTTGTTCAAAATCTGTTCCTAAATCATACTCTTTTACGACTTGGTTATAAACAGCTTTGTATGTGCTTTCTAGCGCCGTATCGTATTTGCCATTTTTTAAGTTAGGAATAGCATAAGAATCTAAAATTTCTCCCGATTTGATATCGGTGATGGCTCCTTCTAACCCGTATCCTACTTCGATTCGAGCTTTTCGTTCTTTTTTAGCGAGCAAAATAAGAACGCCATTGTTCAGCTTTTTATCACCAAGTTTGTACTTTCGAAACGCTTCATTTGCGTACTCTTCTACATCCGCATCACCTAATGAATTCACGGTAAGAACCGCTACTTGAGCTTTGGTTTCATCATCTAACTTTCTGCCCATTTGATTTATATCAGCTTTTTCCTGATCGTTTAATAGATGAGCAAAATCCTGAACATAAATATCGCCTACCGGATTTGGAATATCAGGTGCAGCAAAAGCAACGCTTACCGTATTACATAAAAGAGACAATAATAAAGCAAACGAAGCAAGAAATTTCATCACTTATCGCTCCCAAAATCAACTTTCGGCGCTTCTTTTTCTTCATTTGTTACTTCAAAATATGGCTTTTTTTCAAAGCCGAACGTACCCGCTAACATGCTTTTAGGAAATCTCTTAACCGATTTATTGTATTTTGCAACTTCATCGTTATAGTCTTTACGCGCTACAGCGAGTCGATTTTCTGTTCCTTCTAAACTGTCCATTAAGCTTCTGAAGTTTTCATTCGCTTTTAAATCCGGATATTTTTCAACCACTACGAGCAGGCGGTTTAATGCACCGCTTAACTGTTGATTAGCATCAGCTTTGTCTTCAGGAGTTTTAGCTCCCGCTAGCTGCGCTCTTGCCTGAGTGACCGAATCAATTGCTTCCTGCTCATGCTTAGCATAGCCTTTTACGGTTTCCACTAAGTTCGGAATTAAATCAGATCTTCTTTTCAGTTGATTATCTATTTGTGAAAATTTATTATCTACATCTTCCTCTGCGCTAACGAGACTATTGTAAGAGCTCACTCCGTAAATTACAACAAGCACTAGCACAATGATCGTAGCGATCAAACCTTTGTTTTTCAATGTACTACCTCTTTTCTTCATCAAAATTATGTATCTACTTACTAGTACGAATCATGCTCTAAAAAGATTCATTTTTTACCAATTTTATTTATATTGAACGTATAAGTAAGACATCTCCTAACAATCAATTCCTCTATAAGGTGAAATACTTTTCTCTACCTAGTCTTTCTATCAATTAGCACATGTAACCCTTCTCGATTTTATCTTGTTTCACAATAGAAAAAAGAATACCTCTTGGGTATTCCTTTTTTTGCTTAAGACCATCCTTCAATTTTGAATGCCACTCGGTGAAATTCAGGAACCGTTACAAATTGATAGTCGTTATTTATTAAATACTTAATAAGTTTCGGCAATGAAGTAACAATTTGGTCTCGCGCTCCGCTGCCGTATCGATCCCCATCGTGCATGACAATAAGATTCTTTTCTTGTAGATTTTTAATCGTATGTTTGCATATGGCCAATGGATCTTCTTCACGCCAATCCTGACTATCTACATTCCATAGAACAGACGTCATTCCCAATTCTTTAATATCAGCAAGAGCTGTATCATTTATCGAACTGTAAGGTGGACGAAACAGCTTTGGAGAACAACCTATTATTTTCTCTATTTGAGCATTTGTAGAAGTGATTTCTTTCCATAATTCGCGTTTAGAAAGAGTTGTAATATCAGGATGACTCCACGTATGATTTCCAATTACGTGCTTTTCTCTATGAATACGTCGGATTAATCTTGGAAATTTTTCCGCTTCTGCACCTACGACAAAAAATGTCGCACGTACATTATATCTTTTTAAAATTTTTAAAATAGCAACGGTGTAGGCTGAGGGTCCATCATCAAACGTTAAAGCAACATATTTTGGTGAATTTTGATTCATGTGTTCTCCCCTTATATAAAAAATAGATATAGAAATAAACCCCTCAATTTTTTTGCGTAAGTTGAGGGGTTTTTGCAGTGAGACGATTTTCACGAGACGATACTATATTTTCTTTGAAAGTGTTAATTACTAAAGGTAATAGATTTGTTCAAAAGAACTCGCCAAGTAGTCAAATCCGCGGGGGCGCAGCGTTTCAAGCTGCTGATGAATTTTTATTCTTTCTTCCGAGCCTGGAGGAAGTTCATATAGTTTCGTCACAGGCTGTCCATTATTTAAATACTCAATAATTCTAAAAAGCATGACGCGAAAAGCATGTGTAAGTTCATTGTATTCGTCAGGAAAACGCTTCTTCAGCTCTTTATATTCAACTAGTGTTTGGTGCATATGCATAAACGGAAGCTCTTTCCATTCAAGAGATAGAATAAGAACGTCTATATTGGGATGTTTTTTAACAAAACGATAGTGATTGCCCCACTGCTCTTTCACTTTCCGCTTCGATATCCCATGTTCCTGATGATAGGCAACCGTAGAGGGATCTAAAACAAACTGCACCCCATTTTTATACAATCTATATCCAAGCTCCCAGTCTTCTGCCCCGTAGCCAACAAACGTTTCATCAAAAAGACCGGATTTTTTTAAGTTCGCTTTTCTTACTGATACATTTCCACTTAAAAATGCAATATAAGGTAGTGTAAATCCTTCAAGTCGCTCTCCGAAATGTTTTAGCCCGCTGTTAAGGAAATAACGATTAGGAAATGATAAACGTTGAAAACGGTTTGTATTAATATCTTCTTTTGTTACAAGAGGACAAGGAACATTTGAATGCTGCTGCGTCTGTTCATAGTTTTCATACAATCTTCTATACTCAGGATCCCTGCTGACTAGTTCTTTCAAGTGAGCCACTTGATCTTCATTATAGTCTGGCATAATAAACGTGTAGACTCCCTCATAATGCATGGCACCGGTAACCACGAGATTTGATTCATGCACATGATGTTTATAGTGATTTTCAATAAAAGCAGGAGGCGCTAGCATTTCTCCATCTAAAAAGATTAAAAGATTTCCTTCAGCATGATTAATTCCTATATTACGTACTGAGGAACGCCCTTTATTTTGTTTCATACCGATATACTTAAATTTGAACGGGACATCAGCTTCTTTAAAAATGTTGGGCGTATTATCGGAAGAAGCGTCATCCACTAAAATGACTTCATACTCAGCTTGAGGAAACGTTTGTTTTGATAAACCGTAAAGCGAAAGAGAGGTTTGATAATATTTATTATAAGTGGGCATAACGATGCTAACTTTAATAGGGTGTTTGTGATTATTTTTTATACTCATTTTATATAATGGATTATCTACTTTATCCCTTTTATTTTTAGACTCTTTTAAGGGTTTAAGATTCTTTTCTTTTTAATATAGTATTTTCCATCAGAACGGTTGTAATAGGAATCATACAAGTCTATTTTAATCATCCTTTCTTTGTTTTTCCTCTATATACTATTCAATAAATGACCGGGTGCTTGTACAATATATAATTTTTTTTAGAAAAGGCGTATATAACAGATTCGCTCTATCATTATAATTAGAACGAACATTTACATTCGCTTATCATTAGTAAATAGAAGGTATCCTACTATACAACAACATTAAAAAACAGCTTATAACTTTGCTTGTTATAAGCCGCTTTATCTCTATGATTTCTATTGCTGATTTCCATATACCCCGTCAATATTCGCAACAGCCGTTTGATCAAATATATCTGCATCCATATTTGTGTTTTTCATTCGCGCACAAGCAGCTGAAATGTCTCCATAGGTTGAGTTGATTCCAACAGATTTAACATCCGCTGTGTGTCCGTTGTGAAGAACTTCTCCAAAATTCATCGATCCGTTCCTCGCCATACCATTAATTCTTGTGTTACAGATGTTAATAACTCCTGCCATGGCCATACCACCTTTTCTTAAAATGAATTCGTACATCGTATGCTGTAACAAGCCTATGTGTGAAAGATTTTCAAAAAGTGAAAAGCAAGGTACAAATACTAGTGAAATTATTCATTTCACCCTGCTTCACCCAAAGTTTCCACATGTTTTTATGCTTTTTCTGTTACAATAAATGCATAAGTTATTTTTCATCCATATTGTTTGAAGGAGGATACGTAATATGGACGAACCAAAAGATATTCAACCTAAAGTAGAAAAAAGTTTCGAACTGATTGGCAAGAAGTGGACAGGATTAATCATTTATGTACTTATGAGCGGTCCTAAACGCTTTAGTGAATTAAATGAAAGTATACCAGCCTTAAGCAGAAGGCTTTTGACAGAACGGATTAAAGAGCTTGAAGACCACGGCATCGTTGTCCGAAATGTTATTCCCGACCGCCCTATTCGTTCTGAATATTCGCTGACTCAAAAAGGAACAGAGCTAGGCAAAATATTAGGGCCGATTAGCCAGTGGGCAGAAAGCTGGGTCCAAGATTAATGTCAGTTACTAAAATTACTCCGTAGAAAGGATGAGCATCATGGCAAATGTTCTCTATATTACTGCACACCCTTTAGCTGAAGACGAATCGCTTAGCATGGCTGTGGGGAAAGAATTTATCGACGTGTATAAGCAAACACATCCAGAAGATGATGTGGTTCATTTAGATTTATATCAAGCAGATATTCCATACTTAGATGCAGACGTATTTAACGGATGGAAAAAGCTTCGTTCTCACTCTTCCATTCAGGATTTATCAACGGATGAACGATTAAAAGTGGGACGATTAGCCGAACTAGGCGGACAGTTCGTACTCGCTGACAAATATATTTTTGTCACGCCAATGTGGAATTTTTCGGTTCCTGCGATTATGAAAACGTACATTGATGCGATCACCGTGTCAGGTAAAACCTTTACATATACAAAAGAAGGCGCTCAGGGATTGCTTAAAGGAAAAAAAGCGATACACATTCAATCCCGCGGAGACGTGTATTCAGAAGGCCCTGAAATGGCAAGAGAAATGGGTCATCGCTATTTAGAAATTATGATGGATTTCTTTGGCATTGAAGCGTTTGAAAGCATTATTATTGAAGGACAAGTAAAATTCCCGGATCAAATTCCGCAAATTAAAGAAAAAGCATTCCAAAAAGCCCATTCAATGGCCAAAACATTTTAAATTCAATAGAAACGAAAAAGACCTCGAAGCAGATCGAGGTCTTTTTCTTTACTCTTCCCTCCCTTATATTTCCCTTGAAATAATGATCACCTTCCTGCTCGTTTTGCACTGAAAATAGGTTTAAAGGAAAGATGAAACGCTGTTATTTTTTGTTACTATTCATAACGTAGGTTATGTAAATATATGTTTTTCTTTTTTCTTTTTTAAATTATTCACCTTCAAAAAAAGATATTTATTTTCAAATCATAACATTTAAAATCGTACTGTAAGACGCGTAAATCCTTTTCTTAAAAGGGTTTACGCATAAAAACAGAAAATATGTTATCAGCAAGAAAAGTTTTAAACATGATAAAACCAAATAAAAAACCTTTGACTAAATTTGTTACGTAAGTTACTATTAATAACGTAGTAGATGTTTTCGAACATATTATCTTTAATTCATGAAACAACATTTATATATTGAAGACAGAAAGGTGAAAAGAATTATGGCAAAAGTATTATATATTACAGCAAACCCTAACGATGCTACGCAATCATTCAGTATGGCTGCGGGAGACGCATTCATTAACGAGTATAAAGAAGTAAACCCAACGGATGAGATTGTTCATGTTAATTTATATCAAGAACATATCCCTCACATCGACGGCGATGTATTCAGCGGATGGGGTAAACTTGGAAGCGGCGCAGAATTTGACGCGCTTACTCCTGAAGAACAGCGCAAAGTTGCTCGCTTAAACGAGTTAAGTGACCAATTTGCTCAAGCAGACAAATATGTATTTGTTACACCAATGTGGAACTTCTCATTCCCACCAGTGATGAAAGCATACTTAGATGCTGTAGCAGTAGCTGGAAAATCATTTAAATATACAGCAGAAGGTTCTGTAGGTCTATTAACAGATAAAAAAGCGTATCATATTCAAGCAAACGGCGGTATCTACTCTCGCGGCCCTGCTGGTGAACTAGAAATGGGTCACCGCTATATGCGCATTATGATGAACTTCTTCGGGGTTCCTTCTATTGGAAGCCTATTTGTAGAAGGACAGGCTGCAATGCCAGATAAAGCACAAGAAATTAAAGAAGACGGCATTGCTCGCGCTAAAGAAGCTGCACGTACGTTCTAACAAAAAATGTAAGCATAAAAAAAGGAACATCTCCCCATGTTCCTTTTTTTTATGCTCACAATTATATCTTGGCTTCCCCGCGCAGCAGCGAATAAACATATGTATCAAACGGGATGCCGTTTTGGAACATGTACTCTCTTAGCATCCCTTCCTTTTTAAATCCTAATTTGCTCAACAAGGCGATAGATCCACTATTTTGTGTAAATACAATCGCTCCTATGCGATTGTATTGAAGTTCGTTGAAGCCATGAGAAATCGCTTCATGAACGGCTTCTGTTGCGTATCCTTTGTTCCAATACTCTGGAAAAAGAGCATAGCTTACGTTTACTTTCTTATGCTCAGAAGACCACTCTTGAAACCCTATTGTTCCAATCAGCTTTTCTTTTCCTTTTAGCTGAATCCCCCATTTAATCAATTGCTTTTCTTCGTAGCCTTTGGAAAAATCCTTAATGATCTCCTTCACTTGGTTGATCGATTCTAAAGGTTTTTGCCCGTAATAGCGCAGCACCTCTTCATCAGAAAAGCATTCTAAAATCTCACCGGCATCATCTTCTACAATTTTTCTTAATATCAGCCGTTTTGTCTCTAATTCCGGAAACATTTTCTTCCCTCTTTTCTGCGCAGCTTATCTACCTACGGTAAACCATACTATTCTCCTCTCAACTAGCAATATCCTGCTAAAACCTCACCCGGGAGGACTCATTTCCTATCCAAATAGTCGATTTACAGCGGAGATAGTGGTATTTTATATAGTAGGCATAAGTTGCTTTTTATCAACACAGAGGCGGTGAACGCAGAAATGAACCAAGATAAAGAATTGCTGTCCACGATACACGCTCTTCAAAAAGAGCTGCAGCAAGAAAAAGAAAACCGTGCGTATATGCAAAAAGATATGGACGAACTAAGAAGCGCTTTATTACAATCAGAACAAGTAAAACAAAACTTAATTGATCAGCTAGAAAAGAAAGTCGATTTGATTTTAACGTTGATTCAAAAAGGAGACACATAAAGAAATGGATTTTTTTAAAAACAGCAAAATACTATACACTATTGTAGCACTTGTTATTGCTCTCATCGCTGTATTTACCAACAATTCGCCCATTTCCCTCATTCAGCAGCATGAAAATTCAAGCAGCACATCGAGTAGCACATCGGACACTACATCAAGCAACCAATGCTCTGCAGAGACTCAAAGCGACAGGTTATTTACCGGCAAAGAACTTGTCTTACAAGAAGGAAATGATAAATACGGATATTGCCACATTGTCGCGCATATGCAAAAACCAGGCGTTGACAATTACCAAGGTAAAAGCCAATTCAGCAAGTATTTAAATGAAAAACAAGCGATGTCTGTTGCTGAAGAAGTCATCAACGAAGGTGACGACGGCACCAACAATAAATCTGGCAACTACGTTAAAGAAAAGTATATTAGTTCCTTAAACCAAGAAGTTAGAGTTGTGTATACTGACTACAGAGGCAAAGACTACGACTACAGCGTAACGACCATGTATCCAATTGGTCATTAATAATAATGCAGTGAATAAAAGCAGGCGCATGCCTGCTTTTATTATTTTACCTCTATTTATGATTTACACCTTTAAAAAAGTCTCTGTAAATTTACAGTAGCACTCTTACCTCTTGGACATATTCTAAATATAAAAAAGAAACAGCCCCTTGCTTCTTTTTTAGAAAGAGGTTAAAAAATGAGTAACAAGTACAGAGTTAGAAAAAACGTATTACGGCTTACCGACACGGAAAAAAGAGATTTTGTTCGTACCGTGCTAATACTAAAGGAAAAAGGGATATATGACCGCTATATAGCCTGGCATGGTGCAGCAGGTAAATTTCATACTCCTCCGGGCAGCGATCGAAATGCAGCACATATGAGTTCTGCTTTTTTGCCGTGGCATCGTGAATACCTTTTACGATTCGAACGTGACCTTCAATCAATCAATCCAGAAGTAACCCTTCCTTATTGGGAATGGGAAACGGACGCACAGCTGCAGGATCCCTCACAGTCACAAATTTGGAGTGCAGATTTTATGGGAGGAAACGGAAATCCAAAAAAAGATTTTATCGTCGATACCGGGCCATTTGCAGCTGGGCGCTGGACGACGATCGATGAACAAGGAAATCCTTCTGGAGGGCTAAAACGTAATTTTGGAGCAACTAAAGAGGCACCTACATTGCCTACTCGAGATGATGTGCTCGATGCTTTAAAAATAACTCAATATGACACGCCGCCTTGGGATATGACCAGCCAAAACAGCTTTCGTAATCAGCTTGAAGGATTTATTAACGGGCCACAGCTTCACAATCGCGTACACCGTTGGGTTGGCGGACAGATGGGCGTTGTCCCTACTGCTCCGAATGATCCTGTCTTCTTTTTACACCACGCAAATGTGGATCGTATTTGGGCTGTATGGCAAATTGTTCATCGCAATCAAAACTATCAGCCGATGAAAAACGGGCCATTTGGTCAAAACTTTAGAGATCCGATGTATCCTTGGAATACAACCCCTGAAGACGTTATGAACCATCGAAAGCTTGGGTACGTATACGATATAGAATTAAGAAAATCAAAACGTTCATCATAACCCGTTCTAGAAACAGCGGTATGCAATCAAAAGCAGGTAAACCCCTTCCCTTCTGACATAACTTATAAGGCCGCAAGCATCGTAAAACTCACTGCTTCATTTCCATTCACCATAAAATATAGTTAATCAACCATAATTGGGCTGTGAATAAGCTTCATATGAGGACCTTGGAACATATGAATAAGTTATCAAAGCTTTATAAATGAAGGGAAGATATCAAAATGCATAATAACGTAAACGCACCTTTTAGTTCTAATGAAAATATGCCGTTCTCACCTGCTATGGCTCACCACGGCTATACAGCTCCTGCTTATGATCATATGATTCCACACTGCGGATATTCAATGCCTGACTATGGATATGTGGTTCCTGAATGTGGATATGGCGTTCCTCACCATGGATGTAATGGTTTCGCCATTATCATCGTACTGTTTATTTTACTCATTATTATTGGTGCATGTGGTTGCGGTTTCTGGCACGATGAGTGTTAACCTAAAAAACTCCAGTATAAATACTGGAGTTTTTTCATGTCTTAATAGGCGGCAGGCACCTTCAGAATTCTATAGCGTTTCATCCAAATCTAGGGGTCTCAACTTTTCTTCGATTTCTTTGCGCTTCGGCTCTAAAAATGGCGGCAGGGCTAATGTTTGGCCCATCGTTTCAAGCGGTTCATCGGTCGCAAATCCAGGTGTGTCCGTTGATAATTCAAATAAAATGCCGTTTGGTTCTCTGAAATAAAGTGCTTTAAAATAGTATCGTTCTACTTTACCGGAATTCGGCAGACTGTTTTCATTTAATCGACTTGCCCACTTATTGTATTCTTCTTCATTTGGAACACGGAATGCAACGTGATGAACGCCACCGCGCCCTAAGCGAACTTTCGGCAAATCGGGTCTCGTTTCAATATGAACTTCGGCTCCGCTTCCGCCTTCACCTGTTGTATAAACCAAAATATCTCTATGATCTCCTGCAAGAGATGGATAAGAACCCACGTAGCGAAATCCCATAATATTTGTCAGTACGTCAACAGTTGGTTCTGCCGTACCCACCGTTAGCGTGACCGGTCCTAAACCGATAATCGCATGTTCTAACGGAATGTCTTCGCGCTTCCACGGCACACCTGCTCTTACCCCTTTTTCACCGTTGTCCGCAACAAGAAGCAAACGTGTCCCTTCATAATCTTTAAATGCTAACGTATCACGATTAGCTCGTTTAGCTATTTCTTCATATTCCACTCCGTACTGCTCGAAGCGCTCTTTCCAAAAGTGTAAAGAATCCGTACTTTTAACGCGAAGCGAAACAGTCGAAATGTCAGATGCACCTTGATGCGTTCTTGCAAGCCCCGGAATATCAAAAAACGTTACTTCCGTTCCTGGCGTCCCTTCTCCATCTGCATAAAACAAGTGGTAAGACTGAGTGTTATCTTGATTAACCGTTTTTTTTACTAATCGCATGCCTAAAACTTTGGTGAAAAACTGATAGTTTTTCTCAGCTTTCCCCGTCAAAATAGATACATGATGCAACCCTAACAATTCCATCTGCTCCGCCTCTTTTCATAATATATAAATTTTTTAACTTCCACTAAAATTATCTTTAATTTAATTATCTTTAATTAAAGATAATTTTAAAGGATATACAGCCTGTTTGTCAATAACAAGAAAATGTTGTGAACATAAAAAAGAAACTAAACACATAGTTAGTTTCTCTTTATCTTCCCTTTAACAAACTGCTGATCTTTTCCAACAGCGGTTACTTCTTAAGCACGCGCTGCACATTTTGCTTCATCAGCTCCGCAATTTTTGTTTCATTTTCACGAGATGTCTGCTCTAATTTTTCTATGACTAACTGCTGTCTTTCGACTGAATGATTTTGACTTATCTTTTGTTTACCTTCCATTTTGCTGATGTCGATTTTAAACCCAATGATTCCTTTGCTTAAACCATTCATATAAGCAGGATCAACGTCATTTAGTGTATATGTACTGCTCGGGCTTTCATATTTCTCCACCATCTTTCTCAGCAGCCCAAGCAGTTCTGTTGGTTCTTCAATCATTTTCATGGTTCCATACACGTGAACAGCTTCATAATTCCATGTTGGTACAGCTTGATTCGTTTCATACCAAGAAGGTGAAATATAACAGTGAGGCCCTTGAAACACAACCAAAATTTCTTGATTTTCAGCATCTTTCCACTGCTGATTCGGACGAGCAAAATGTCCGTATAAAGCTTTTTCTTTCCGGTTTAACATCAGGGGCAAATGAGTAGCATAAGGCTTTTCATTATGATACGAAAACAAAGTGGCGAATCCATTGTCTTCAATAAATTCATACATTATTTGTTCCTCATTCACTTTAAAATACTTTGGAATATACATCGGCGCTTCTCCTTTATCTCTTATTTAGTAAAAGATATAATACTATACGTGTTTGCAACAGCGTCAGTTATGAACTTTTTATGGAGGTCAGCAAACATTTAACCATTTATGAATCGATTTTTTAAGAAGCTTATGCTACACTGCTGCGATGTAAACCGCTGCTTTTTTATATGTATTTATTTAGCACATGATGCAATTAGATACCCGTTGGTTAAATAAAGCTTCAGAAACTCAAAAAAAGAAGAGCTTGTTTAAAACAGCTCCTTTCTCACGTTTATCTATACAATTGAGGATTTTTTTCTCGTTTGATAGGTCCGCCTTTGGCTATATGCCACTCAATGACGCGGTCGGTCAAACGATCGTATACGTCGTCTTCTAAATACGGATCTTCTGCCGAAGTGAGCAAGGTGTGAACATCGGCTTTTATTTCGGCTAACATAGCTGTGCTGAATACGTCCGGATCATTCAATACGTCTAGTATATATAACACCAGCATCTCAAATCCGCCGTCCCAATTGGCATTTCCGTTGCCTTGAGCTTCACAGCGAAGCTTTTCAATGGCCCGGATGACTTCTCCTTCTACGATATCCGACTGCCCATTTCTCGGGACATAGTTTAACCATAGTTCTTTTGCTTCGTCAAAATACTTCATTCTGAACTCCTTCTTTCAAAACTTTATTCCTTTTTATTCCTTTGGTTCATTGCCGTTCCAATAGCAACTCCTAAGGCCGTTCCAATAGCAATGCCGAACCCAATATTATCCATAAGCATACCGAGAGAAGCCCCCATCGCAACGCCCATCCCTAACCCCATTCCTAGATAATCTGTCTTTTTCTTTTCTGGAGACAAAAAACCACTCCTTTTCTCTACTATTTTATTGATACCTTTTATACGTAAAAACTGCGCTAAAAGTTTCATAAAAATGGAAAAAAAGCAGTCGCTGTAACTGCTTTTTAAATGATGAGCTGATAAACGGCCTCTCCGAGCAGCAAGACCGACGTAAGCATGCAGATCACTCCAAATACATACATCGATTTACGTACAAACCGCTCAAACGATACGCCAAAGCATCCTTTAGCTATCCAATACATGGGGATAAGGAGACCTTTAATCCGAACCCGCTTCATTGATTCATCGGATAATGACCGAGATAAAGAAAGGATCATTAAACCAACCATCATACACAAAACTGCTATCACTATGTTTAAAATATGACTATTTATACGCTCCCTTATTTCTTCTTTTTTATAGCTACTATTTTAGCATAGCGGAAAGCCGAGGAGTGCCTATAAAAGAATGAAATACTACATACTTTACACTTAATGTATCAAAAGCATAATTTCTCCTCAGAAAGTTACGAACATCTTAATAGGAAAAGGTATCCAAAACTTAAGAAAAGGGCATTTTAAAAGTAACGAAATTTTGCTTACTTAAAAAGGATGGATTGCATTGACACCAAACCAACAGGAATATCTTAAAAAAATACATAGCATACAAGAAAATCTAGCCAAAACGTGGGCTGAATATTGGCAGCACTACTCCACTCCAAGTTCTTGGCAGTTTTGGGTTACCTTGGGCGCTTTCATTTTACCTTTAGTCATTCTCTATTTTTTAATTGACCGAAAAAAAGCCTTTCACTTAGGGTTTTATGGATTTAACGTGCACGTTTGGTTTCACTATATTGACACCGCTGGAGTTTATAACGGGCTGTGGACGTATCCTTACCAAATCAACACAATCATACCCGTAAGCTTTAGCCTAGATGCTTCGCTTATTCCTGTCTCTTTTATGCTTCTTTATCAGTGGACAATTAACCATCATAAAAATTACTATGTATATGCAACTGCTCTTTGTTTGTTTTTTGCTTTTATTTTCAAACCGCTATTAACAGGGATTGGCTTTTTCCAGCTGCATGAATGGGCTACTTACGGTCATTTATTTGTATTTTATCTGGCTGTGATACTGCTATCAAAATGGATTACCAATCTGTTTCTTTATTTTGAAAAACAACATTAAATATAATAAGTCCACTCAATAAAAAAACGTAAGCCTTTTTGAAAAGACCTTACGTTTTTTGTGATTGTTTTATTTACTAGCTGTCTGCTTCCTCAGAAGGTAACAGGCTTTGTTCATCTCAAAGCATTTTGCAGGCAGCTCATTTTGCTTGTGTGGATTTAGAACATGCTGCATCTAGCAATAATAAAACTTCTGTTAACAGCGAAAATCTCACTAATTTAAGCCCTGCTTAAATTAGTGTTGTATAAGTCCATTAAACTGCTTAAATCATCTAACAACGGACAGTGACCTACACCTTTCATAATTTTTAACGCCGCATTTTCCCCTATGCCTTTCGCGATGTCAGATGCATCTCTTGTCGAAACCATCTTATCTTCGTCTCCTTGAATAACCATAGTCGGAATCGTGATTTTCCCCACCTCTCCTGTCCCTTCCACAACACCATTAAAATCGTTTGAAATATTAAATCTCATGAGTGCGTAATTGATATCGATTAAGTTGCGCTGCTTGATCGTTTCTTCTAAATATTTTTCAAATTGATCAGCAGACGGCTTATTTTTTGTATATAAAAATTGACGCAGCATCATTTTTAAAAACCATGTGTTTTTTGTTTCTTTCGCGTTTTCTACCATTCTAAATGCTTCTTTTACTTCTTCTTTGGTTTGTATAAAGTTGTTAGGAATAGGCAGTTCTAGAAACGTTCTTCTTGGAATCGGATAGCCTTTGATATTGACGGAGCTTAATAAAATTAATTTTTTAGCATCATTCGGATGATCAATCACATATTGCATAGCAACTGCTCCTCCTAATGACCACCCGCTTATTGTAAAAGCAGACAACTTTAAAGCATCTGCAAACAGTTTGACATCATCTGATAAGTCTTTGATTGTGTGAATAGGTGTATGATAAGTGGAGTCTCCAAATCCTCTTAAGTCGATCGCATAAGCTGTGATATGTTCTGGAAGTTCGTTCATTAACACATCCCAGTTAAGGGAAGAATTCATGTTTCCGTGAATTAACAAAAGTACCTCTTTTCCGCCCTTTTTCATTCGGTAATTTACTGTTTCTCCATTTGATAATTCTACTTTTGCTTGTTCTAAAGCAGATACGGTCATCGCTATTTTCCTCTTTTCTTATATAATTAGAACGATCGCTAGCATTTATTTTTCAATACCCTATTTATCAAGATTTAAGCAGTTAGAAAGAAGTTGTGCAAAACCCAAAATAATTCTATGTCATTCTATTTGCTAAAAAAGACAGCCAAATACGCGATTTGGCTGCCTTTTTATAATGAAGAAATATACGAATGAGCAACAAGGCCATTACTTTTTCGGTGCGTCCAGTGCTTGATAGGCAAGCTGATATTTCCCGCCTTCAGCTACTTCTGCATGGTACAGAGCTTTAAGAGCAAAGTTTTTTTCAAGGCTGTGCTCTTTCATCAGTCCGTTCAGCTTACCTTGCAGTTCCTGATTGTCTTTAATGAGCTGCTTCATCTGTGATTTTAAATATTTCATGGTGTTTTCCGCTCCTTTCACTTGATGAATATCTATCAAGTATATCACTTAAGGATAGGATAATGGTAAAACGACTTACGATTGACCAATTAAATCTGTACCGCTCTGTTCTTTAAACGTCCTACAAGCGGAACGACGATAATACCGGCGATAACAACTTGCATCACATTTCCTGGTATAGAGCCAAGCGGAAGGATCCAGTTACCGTAAAGAATCACTTCGGCAAAATAGTAGCCTACGATTTTTACAATCAGCGCAGCAACAACTGCCAGTGTGTTCACAAGTGCTCTTTTACCAGGTGCTTTTTCTGAGATAAGACCTGCTAAAAAGCCCATTGCACCTACGATAATAAACGTAAACGGCGCCCATGCTGTCCAGCCGGAGATGAGGTCGAATAAACCCATTCCAAAAGCCCCGGCGATGGCTCCTGTCTTTTTGCCGTAAAGAAAGGCTGCTATAAAAAGAGGAACGTTGCCTAAATGGATAAGGCCTCCGTTACCCATGATTGGAAGCTTGATGTTGATAAACATTGTCGCTACAAACGTCAGTGCGATAAAAAGCGCATGCATGGATAAAGCTTTGATTTTGGTTGATTCTCTTGGTGAGTACGTTGAATTCATTTGTTGACCTCTTTCTTTTTTTACTACTATCATACTCCTAATTACATACTTAATAAATACGTAAAACTATTTATTTAGTAAGATATATCATTCTAGCAGCACACAGGGATCCGCCAACTTCAAAAATTGTCCTAAACGTTCTTAAAAAAAGAAAGCTGCCTCTGCTTCCTTTAGCAGACTGCGGCGCCTAATTTTTGTTATGGTAAAGAGTCTCTTCGGGCATAATATGAGCAAATCGTTCTTTTTCAAGAGTTGACGAAGGCTGATAAATATGAGAAGTTATATGTTTGTAGAAATGAATGGAATAACTTAGAATTCCAGCGGAACCTGTTACTATAATTGTACTGATATTAACCAAGTCCGTTCAGATTGTGGCAGTCACGATTTTTACATACAGCAAGCAAGTTATAGGAGGAGCAAGAATGGATAATAACGATATTTTAATTAGATTACGATATGCCTTGGATTTAAAAAATACAGAAATGGTAGAGATCTTTAATCTTGGCGGAGTAGACGTAACAAAAGAAGACGTATTAAAGATCCTTACGAGAACACCGGACGAAGAAGACGAGGATGCAGTTCATGCGGACGAACACATCTCGTGCAGTAACGGTATGTTAGATTCTTTTTTAAACGGTTTTATTACCTTTAAAAGAGGAAAACAAGACCCTAAACCAGGGCAAGCACCGCCAGCGCCGGTTCAGAGCAATCAAAATATGTACAACGTCTTATTAAAGAAAGTAAAAATTGCTTTGTCCCTAACCAGTGAAGAGATGTTAGAAGTATTCGACGACGGTGGAATACGCGTATCTAAAGCAGAATTAGGTGCTTTATTACGAAAAAAAGGCCACAAAAATTACAAACCGTGCAAAGAGAATTTTGCTCGAAAATTCCTAAGAGGCTTAACCGTACAATATAGAGGATAAAATGATACACACTTTTTCAAATCAGAGTATCCATTACGAAATACGATATAAAAACCGAAGTTCTTTTGCGATTAAAGTAGACGGATACGGAACGGTCGAAGTTCTTGCTCCTAAAGGAACGTCTACTGAACAAGTATGTATGTTATTAGAGAACAACTGGGCGTTGATTCAGCAAAAAATAAACGAAATGAAAGATAGAACGCATGGACCAAAGAAAAAAGTCTATGAACACGGAGAACGCTTTTTGTATGTAGGAAAAAACTATCCGATACAGATTCATCACGATTCGACCATTACAAAGGATTCTGTATTGTTTGAAGCGAACACGCTTCAGATTTATGTCAATCAGCACGACGATGAAGCGATAAAACAAGCGCTCAAACGCTTTTACTATCAACAATGTAAAGCGTTAGTAACCAAGAGTATCTCCTCCTATCAAAAACATTTTAAAACAAAGCCGCGCTCCATTTCGATTTCCGATAGCAAAAAAGCGTGGGGCACGTGTGATTCTAAGCGTCAGCTAACCTTTAACTGGCGGCTGGCAATGGCACCGCAGCACGTCATTGATTACGTAGTCGTTCATGAAATGTGCCACATGGTTCATATGAATCATGACCGGTCCTTTTGGCGTCTTGTCGGGAAAATCATGCCTGATTATCGTGAACAAGAGAACTGGCTGGAAATGTCGAGCTGGGAAATGACGGTGTAGTACCGCTAAATAAAAAAGAGCAGAAGCCCCAGAGGCATACTGCTCTTTTTTATCTTTAACTATAGCGATATTTTCTTAAATCTTTTAAAATAGAAATTTCTTTTAACAATTCTTCTCCGACGTTTGTTTCTAAAACCATTTTTCTTTCTAGTTCTTTATCAACCAATCGCTTTACGGATAAGACGTCCGTTCCTTCTAATAAAATCTCTTCTTTTGAATTGAAGTGTTTGTGAGCGACTAGCTGCATGCCGTAAGAATTATATAATAAAGTGTAGCCAGCAATTCCTGTTGTGGACTGATACGCTTTTGAAAAGCCGCCGTCAATGACAATCATCTTTCCATTTGCTTTGACCGGGTTTTCTCCTTCAATTTCTTTGACTGGCGTATGACCATTAATAATATGACCATGATCAGGATTTAGATTAAATTCTTCCAGGATGTTTCGGCAGACTTCCTCATTTTCCCGTAAGTAATAATACGGATTCTTCTTCTCTTTATGCGTTGTTTTATCACTGATAAAATATCTTTCAAACGTGGTCATTGCACGTTTCCCAAAGAGTGATGAATATTCTCCTGTCCATAGGTACCAGACCATATCTGTTGCCAAATCATCCGTTTCTTCAGGATGTGCAAAAGCCTCTTGTAAATAATGTTCAAACACATCAAGCAAGTTGCGGCCTGCATACGTTTTATCTTCAATCGTCATTTTTTCCATGTTTCCTTCTTCATCTAAAGGAATGCAGCCGTGTATTAATAAGTTTCCGTTGTATTTCAAATAAAGGTTGCCTTTTTTCATAAGAAACTTCATATGTCTCGCCAGCTTTTCCGAATGCTGCACAGAAAGCAGCAGTCTTTCCATTACCTGCTCTTCTTCTTCTAATAGCTGATCAGGCTGCGCCGGATTAACCGTTGCAAAGCAGCTGTTTTCTAGCGGATACGTGTTTCCGTATATCGTAATTTCATTTTTATCATAATCAATTTTTTCAAGCAACAGCCTTTCCGACATATTAAAGAAAGGACGTCTTTTTATAATCGGACTTTCAAGCTTGAATTGAATCATCGCAATGGCCTGATGAATTTTCGTAATTTGTAGTCGCTCGTGATCGGATAGTTTGTCACTCGAGCTTACTTTTGGTCTAAAAGCAGGATTATCATCATAGTATTTCTCCGCCAGGTTAAGCAACGGTCTCAAGTTAATGCCATATACATCTTCAATAATATCTAGATTGTCGTATCTTGCGCAGATACGAATAATATTGGCAAGACACACTTTCGAACCCGCAAAAGCGCCTAGCCATAGCACATCGTGATTTCCCCACTGAATATCAACGGAGTGATAGTTAATCAGCGTATCCATAATTTTATCCGGTTCAGGTCCACGGTCATAAATATCCCCTACTACGTGCAGATGGTCAACAACCAACCTTTGTGTTGTATAAGCAAGGCCTACGATAAGCTTATCAGCCTGTCCTAAAGAGATAATCTGCTGAACAATCTTCGTGTAGTACTGCTCTTTATTTGTAAATTCATCCGTTTTATATAGCAGTTCTTCAATAATGTACACAAATTGATTTGGCAATGCTTTACGCAGTTTAGAACGCGTGTATTTAGAAGAAGCGTACGAAATAAGATTAAGCATACGATCAATGATTTCTGTATACCATTGATAGAGTTCCTTTTTGTTTCGAAACTGTGCTTTGATCAACGGTAATTTTTCTTCAGGGTAATAGACTAATGTCGCAAATTCATTGATTTCTTTGTCAGATAATACGTTTTTAAAAAGATCTTTAATTTTCTCTTTTACATTCCCCGAACCGTTTCGCAGCACATGCTGAAAGGCTTGATACTCGCCGTGTAAATCGCTGACAAAATGCTCGGTCCCTTTTGGCAGATGAAGAATAGCTTCAAGGTTAATAATTTCGGTTACCACTTTTTCTTCCGTATCATACTTTTGTGCAAGTAAATCTAGATATTTTGTGTTCAAAACTATGTATCCCCTTTCAACGTTCACCATTTAGTATAATCACCGTCATAACCCTGTAAGATAAATTGTGATTATAATGTTACGCACCTCTTATTTAACTCTTTTCTCTCCATGCCTCACCTCTTTATTTTAACCTATTTTACGTATAGGTAAAATGGTATAAAGTCTATTTGTCCATAAAGATTAACCGGCCTTTTCCACTTAAAGATGAAAACTAAGTGATAACATAAAAAAACCTGCTGACTGAGATCAGCAGGTTCGATACATATGAAAGAAGCGTACATAATCAAGAAAGTTTACTCCGACCTCTATACAATAGCAGATTTTTTCTTCCCCCGCTGTGAGAAAACGCACAGCGCCGAGTCCTTGGTGATGGTACGATAAAGATGACCTTTCTGAGACAGGAAAAGTCATCCTTTGTATTATATAAGAACCATCATTCTGTTGAATCTCTGTTCTTTTATGTTCAGAGATTTTTTCTGTTTATTCATTAACAAAGAAGGAAATCATATGTGGCTTTTACTAGTAGCAATTGCTTCTATTATAATATGGAATGCTGTATCACAAAAAATGCTCAAATCTTCAAAGAAGAAAAACAAAGGAAAAATCCTCACATTAATGTCTGCAGGTACCCTATCTACTTTAATTCTGACCGCTTCACTTTTTCAAAGTATCACGTTTTAAAAACCTCCGCTGAGCAAGTTAGCTATATAACAGGCGGCTTGTGGCAAATGGATTTTATGATAAGAAAAAGCAGCGGATGCAAAATATCACGCTGCTTTTTCTTATCTCTACACGCCTAACTAAAAGAGAATATGGTAGAGTGTTCGTACAAATATAGTGATTCGTGTACTTAGTGAATATTATTCTTTCTGAAATTACCGCCTTTAACTTCCGCTACGTCATATACCGTAACAAAAGCCGTCGGGTCAATTTCGTTGATAATTTCTTTCATTTTGCTTTCTTCCAAGCGGTTGATTACGCATGTGATTTCCTTAAATTTCTCATGAGAATAACCGCCGTAAGCTTCTTTGTATGTAGCGCTTCGACCTAAACGATCACGTATTGTCTCTACCATTAACGCAGGCTGAGAAGTGATAATCTGGAAGGTTTTCGATCCGCTTAGCCCTACTTCTACGATGTGAATAACTTTGGATGCAATAAAGTATGCAATTGCAGAAAGAATCGCGCCTTGCAGACCAAATACTAATGAAACGAAAATAAATACAAATGCATTTAAGAACAAAATAAGATCACTTGTTCCAAACGGCAGTTTTCGAGAAAGCAGCACGGCCAGCATATCGATGCCATCTAAGGCCCCGCCGTTACGAAGTGCAATTCCCATTCCAAACCCAAGGATAATACCGCCAACAACGGTTACGAGTAGTGTATCTCCTTCAATAATTGCTGGAGTGTGATGCATGAGGCTAGTGCCGACAGCTAATGAGACAATTCCGAGGATGGAAAATATGGCAAAGCTTTTCCCAATTTGTTGATATCCTAACCATACAAAAGGAATGTTGATAACGGCGATGAGAACCCCAAGTGGCAAGCCAAATAGGTTTGAAGCGACGATGCTAATGCCTGTTACCCCTCCATCTGAAACATGGTTTGGAATTAAGACAGTTTCTAAGCCGTAAGCTGCAATAATTCCTCCGATAATGACCATTAATGCTCGGAAAGCAATTTTTAGCCGCTTAGGCCTGTGATGTTTTTTAGTTGTGTTCATATAATTCCTCACTTTTAAATGTTTTTTACTATTTAAGTGTACCACAAACATTCTCTTTATTTGAACTGAGGAGGCTTACGTATCGTTTTTTAGCTCACATAGTGCAAACATAGATAAAAGAGAAATTCTAGCTGTACAGACTCTATCCTTGCAATAAGTCCCTATTTCTGTTAAGTTTAAGAAGAATTATTTTTGTTCGGTAAAGATTGATAAGTTAAATAACTTTCGTCTGTAGATTTGGGCAAGGATAGTAACACAATGTGTGCGTGTCACACTAGGAGGCAACAATTATGGAACAAGGTAAAGTAAAATGGTTTAACGCAGAAAAAGGTTTTGGATTCATCGAACGCGAAAACGGAGACGATGTATTTGTACATTTCTCAGCAATCCAAAGCGAAGGCTTCAAATCTTTAGACGAAGGTCAAGCAGTTACATTTGACGTAGAACAAGGTCAACGCGGCCCTCAAGCTTCTAACGTTCAAAAAGCTTAATCCATCATAAATATAAAAAGACAGACTCCATGGAGTCTGTCTTTTTCATTTCCTTGAAAATGTCATAATAAAACCCTATCCACTGAGGAATAGGGCTTATTAATACAAAAATAGTAATCGGTAATACAAATGGTAAATTCAGTATAGCACAGTATAGACAAAATCCAAACTATAAATCAATATTTATTCATGTTTCATTAATTCTTCTTCAAAGAAAAACGTACTTGGATATTTATCCACTGTATAAGAGTATCTTTTCATATTTTTTACATAATGGCTTTTTAAGATGATTACTCTTTCATTAGATGCTTTTATATTTACAATTTCTCCATTAGAAAATAAGCTTATACTCATATTCCTCATCCTCTCTCGTATCAAAAATAATCAAATTTTTAACTTTATTTATCGGGAAATATAATGTGCATCTCTCAAGGCTAATCCAGCGAAGGTTAGTTATTTTTGATACCTTCAGGCGTATATGTACTCCTAAAGCATACAGTTCTATAACCATAAGGGGGTTTTTTCTATTTTTTTTGCGACACGGGATTTTACATATAGGTAACTCTTCTTTAATAGCATTCTGTCTCCAATGTCTTTACTTATTTTTTAAGTAATCTTTTTAAATTATTAAAATCCAAAGCAAAAAGACCCCTATGTGGAGTCTTTTTTAGTTTTAATTATGCTACTTTATGAACGTTAGCAGCTTGTGCTCCACGTTGGCCTTGTTCGATATCAAACGTCACTTTTTGACCTTCTTCTAGCGATTTAAAGCCTTCACCTTGAATAGAGCTGAAATGTACGAATACATCGTCTCCGCCTTCAATTTCGATAAAGCCGAAGCCTTTGTCTGCATTAAACCATTTCACTGTACCTTGTTCCATAATAGTGCCTCCTGGTGTGGAATACTCCACGCTTGTATTACTACCCTTGTCCAACCATACTATCTTAAGATAAAAAATTCTATGGAAGAGATTTCTCTTCTCTCAATCTTATACCGAACAAAAATAATTAACTTAATCGTAACATACAGAATCAAAGATAGCAAATACAGGGAATGGGATAAATTATTGAATGATAAAAAGAGCCTTCTCTATGCTATACAAGGAGAAGACTCTTTTTCAGTGTTCATATTTTGCGCAGCAGTTAATGTAGCAGCTGCTTTTTATTTACTTTATTTTTCTGTTTGCTCTGTGTGCCACCATAATGAATCTTTTGGATTTTCAACAGCTTCATTGTATTCAGATTTAGAAGCAACCGTTGGGTATGAACCTTTGAGTGATTTTCCTGCTGTGTTCGCAAACAAGAATAAAATCACGAAAAATCCGATGATGCTCACAATGGTTAAATAAAACGCTGGAGCCAAGTGATTGCCTGTTGCGTGAACTAACCATGTCGCAACTAATGGCGTCGTTCCTCCAAAGATAGAAACTGAAACATTAAACGTGATCGCTAATGTTCGGTAGCGAATATCTGTGTAGAACATTGTTGGCAGCGTTCCTGGCATTGTTCCTTCATACGTAGCAAGTAAAACACCTAGAATAAGAATACCGATTGAAACAAATACTAAACCATTTAAGTTGATTAAATAGAACGAAAAGGCTGACAGTAAGCTCAATCCGCCTAAACCGATTAAGAAAACTTTCTTGTTTCCGATTTTGTCGCTCAGTTTTCCAAACATAAGAGCAAGCGGCACCATTAAAATCATAACTGCCGTAATTAATACCGTACCAACTGTGTTTGATAAACCAATAATTTCATTTAAATAAGAAGGCATGTACGATAATAGCATATAGTTTGTAATGTTAAAGAAAGCCACGGCTACGAAACAAACAAACACATCTTTTTTGTGATTTTTTAAAATAGAGAGGAAGCTTTCTTCTTCAACTTCGTCTTCGTTGGAAAGTTCATTTTCAAAAATAGGTGTTTCCCCTAAACTTCTTCGTAAATAAAAACCAATAAGTCCTAAAGGTAATCCTAATAAGAAGGGAATTCTCCAGCCCCATGAGGCCATTTGTTTATCCGACAGAATAAAAAATAGTAAGCTAGCTAGCAGTGAAGCAAGAATATAACCAACAAGTGTACCGATTTCTAGTCCACTTCCAAGTACATTTCGCTTATTATCTGGAGACGATTCTGCAATATACACCATCGCACCAGCATATTCACCACCAGTTGAAAAACCTTGAATGATTCGTGCAATTAATAAAAGGATGGGTGCCCATATACCGATTTGATCATATGTAGGTAACAACCCAATGAGTAATGTGGAAAAGGCCATTAAAATAATGGTGGTGGTTAAAACGACTTTCCTTCCTAACTTGTCCCCAATTTTACCGAATATAACACCGCCTAATGGACGCATTAAAAAGGCAATCGCAAATGTGGCAAATGTGAACACTAATTTGAGCTGATCATTTTCAACTGCGCTAAAAAAGTTTTGACTAATAATTACGGCTAAATATGAATACAAGCCAAAGTCAAACCATTCCATCGCGTTTCCTACTCCTGTAGCAAAGACGCTTTTTTTAGCTTTGTCAATATCTACGACGTTAATTTTTTTCTTATTAAACTTCATTTCATTACGTCACCTCCGCGGTATACGATTATACAAGACTGAGTAGTAAAGTCAAATTTGACTTACTGTATTTCACACTTAAATGTGTTGGAACACTCCTTATTTTTAAGTAAAAAATGAAAACTATTCATGTGATGTTAAATATTAAAAAAGGTTATGGCTAAAGGGATTGAAGCCAAAAAATGCTGAGGAAGGAACGCTAACAAATAAATGAATTAAAACCAAAATAAACTTTTTTTATTTCAACGTACAATTTAGTGCTATTTAAAAAACGATTTTCACCTAAAATAGGGATCGTTTTCGATGGAATTACAGTCGCTGAAATAGTAACTTGTCGTTAAAGATAACGCATCTGGTTCACAATGTGCTTGGTAGCAATTTCCACTCAGGTTATCTGACAATTATTGTTACAACCCATTAGATATAAGCTTTATTTTTGTAATAGATACACTGTTTCTATTACAAAAATTATGTAGCCTTAAAAATAAATATAAAGCTCGTTCTAACAAGTGCAGCAATGGATGATTCGGTCCATAGAATAAAACTTTAAGAGTTGGCTGGGGTTCTAGGGATAGAAATTCAACTCCTTTCTCCGTATAATCGTTCGTGGCTTCAAGTAGGTCTTCTACTGTAAAAGCAAGCGGGTTTACAATGCGACTTTTGGCATATTCTTCAAGTTGAGTATATGCCAAATGAATTCAACTTCCTCACCAAGCTGTTTCTCTGGATGTAAAGATGCCATCTCTCCTTTTTCGAATACCCCCTAAGACAAACTTTAAACCTAAATGTATCCGTATTATATTGAATATAAAGATTCACAATTATAACAATAATTTACACATAATACTTTTTTTACATTTTTTCTATGATAAATGAAAACGTTTTACAATGTGCGGCGTGCTGTTTTTAAGTTTTTATTTTCAAGAAATTACTTTTTATGATAAGTCATATTTCTTTAACTGAAGTCACTTTGATACTTATTGACTCTCCCATATCTTAGAAATATCATAAAATAAAACATACTTTTTCGATAAGAATTACATGTTTTATTATACATAGAACTGGAAGTGATAAAAAAGTTTACTGGTTTTGCACAAATAAAATATAACTTGGGGTGGAAAATGATGAAAAAAATGACTGGTTTAGTGTTAACAATGACTTTTGCTAGCTTTTTATCGGCATGTGCACTAAATAGTAGCACAGATGAAAAAGCTAATAAGGAAACAACTTCTGCTGTACAGACGGCCGATATTAAACAAATAAAAGATCAGGTAATAAAGGCTTCTAACACAGGAAATATTCCAGCCAAAGCGCTAGAAAGAAAAGATACGTTTATTGCTGGAATGTCAGCTCCCGGAGGCGTCTTTTTGCCTTATTTCTACGACAACGGCTGGGATGGAAACGCAACAAGTCCTATCTTTAGCCCTTTAGTAGATTTAGATAAAAACGGAAAACCCATTCCGATTTTAGCAAAAAGTTGGGAAATCTCAGATGATCAGCTTGTTTATACGTTTCACTTAAAAGATGATTTAAAATTCAGCAACGGCTCCCCTCTTACTGCCGATGACGTAGCTTTTACATTAACACTTCTTCACGATCCAGCTTATGACGGATGGGGTGACTTAGCGACCGCTACAATTAAAGGTGGAAAAGACTATAAAGATGGAAAAGCAAAAACAATAGAAGGAATCAAAGTGGTTGATCCTTTAACAATTAAAATCACAACGGAAAAAGTAAACGCAAAAGCTCTTTTATTACTAGGCGGTATCGTGCTATCAAAAGATTATTACGGAAAAGACTATACGTACGCTCATTTAGATTATTTAAAGAAGCTCTACTCTAAGCCTGTAGGATCTGGACCTTATAAACTGGAAAAATATATTCCCGGTCAAGAAATACGCTATGTTGCAAATAAAAACTATTATGACGGCCCGCCTAAAGTGAAGAATTTCATTTATAAAGTAACCACGCCGGAAACAACTTCTCAGCTATTTGAAGCAGGCGAAACAGACTATGACCGTTTTCCAGCAGAACCGGAAAGCGTAGAGCAGCTTAAAGAGCTAGGTTTTGCAAATATCAAAGTGACAACCGCTAACTCTTATAGCTACGCGTATATTAACAATACTAAGCCTTATTTGAAAGATAAAGCCGTCAGACAAGCATTGATATACGGACTTGATCGTCAAAAAATTACGGATGTTACGTATAAAGGATATGGCACTGTCGCTAATGTACCTGTTTCTCCTGTTTCATGGGCATACACAGAGGATGGTATCAACAAATATAAATATGATGTCAAAAAAGCTAAACAGCTATTAGATGAAGCAGGATGGAAAGTCGGAAAAGACGGAATACGAGCTAAAGGTGAAACGAAGCTGAAAATTAGTTATTTAACAAGCAGAAATGACGACGACTTTATTCCAATCGCAAAAGAAAATTACAAGGCGCTCGGCATTCAATTTAACCCGGAAGTATTAGACTTTAATACGCTTTTGACTAAGCTGAATAAAAAAGATTACGACTTAGCTGCCGTTTCTACCCCTATGCTTTCTGATCCTGACGATGCAGTCGCTGATTTAGCTTCGACTCATCCTGATAATTCAGCAGGCTATTCAAATCCTAAAGTAGATAAATTGCTAGAAGAAAGCGTTAGCACTACGGATATTAACGAACGCAAAAAGATTTACCATGAACTGTATAAAGAATTATCTGATGATCCACCCGTTATTTTACTGAATTACCGCAAAGTCATTCACGCTAATAATGCACGCATTAGTGGACTTAATCCAGATAATTTCACTGGGATTTCTTCGAGCCTTCCAAACCTTTCAATTAAAGAGTGAAGTCTCCTTTCATGTATAGGTAAAAAATAGTGCCTGGTCCTAGCCCCCGGGCACTTTTAGGGAGGAACACGTATTGAAACAATATATTTTTTATCGATTTTTACAAATGATTCCTATTTTAATTGGAACATCTTTTCTTATTTTTGTTCTTTTTGCTTTATTGCCCGGGGATTATATCGATTCAAACCCTAAACTGACTCCGGAAAGAGCTCAGGAACTACGAAAATTATATGGACTTGATAAGCCGATTTTAGAAAGATACGTAAGGTGGTTTACAGATTTAGTAAAAGGTGACTTTGGTTTTTCATTAAAGTACCAAGAACCTGTAACGTCATTATTAAATAAATTCATTTGGAACTCATTTCTTATAGCTGCAGTTTCTCTATTTTTCACCTGGACAATCGCTCTATTTACAGGGGTTATTTCAGCTGTAAAACAGTACTCTTGGTTCGATGGTTTCGTTACACTTGGTGTTTTTGCTGCTATGTCCTTCCCTTCTTTCTTTATTGGTTTATTGCTTATTAAATTTTTTGCTGTTGATTTAGGAATTCTTCCAATTGGAGGGATGATTGATACAGGCAGCAATACAACAAAGCTAGCTTATCTGCTAGAAGTGAGTAAACATATGGTACTGCCGGTGGCGATTTTGACTCTTCTAAGCGTAGGTTCATTAACCAGATATTTTCGTACAGGAATGCTTGAAGTCGTTCGGCAAGATTATATACGAACAGCACGTGCAAAAGGATTAAAAGAACGTTCTATCATTTTTAAGCACGCGTTAAAAAATGCGTTGCTTCCTGCTATTACGCTGTTAGCTTTTGAACTGCCCGGGCTATTTTCCGGTGCGATTATAACAGAACAAATTTTCAACTGGCCCGGGGTGGGCAGAATTCAGCTCGAAGCATTAAGCTTTAGAGATTATCCAGTCTTAATGTCTTTTACGATGCTACTTTCTTTCTTAACGATTATAGGTAACTTTTTAGCAGATATTACATATGCAGCGGTCGATCCGCGAATCCGGTTAAAGTAGGCGATTATTGTATGGAAACTTCATTAGTAACAGATCAGCCGCAAAAAGACGCAGTTTCAAAACCAATATCACTATGGAAACAAACGTATATGCGGCTGCGAAAAAATAAATTAGCGATAAGCGGATTATTCTTTTTGCTTGCCATGATTGCTTTTAGTTTTATTGGCCCTTTGTTTTCTCCTTATGTTAATAGTACCGTAAACGTTAATTTAATGAATCATCCGCCAAGCGCAGAGCATTGGTTAGGTACAGATAAGTACGGAAGAGATGTACTTACCCGCTTGATGCTTGCTGGTCAAATTTCTCTCACTGTAGGAATTGCTTCTATGGTTCTATCCGTTTTAATTGGCTCTGTTTTAGGAGCCGTTGCTGGTTTTTACCGAGGTATCATTGATCAAGTGCTGATGCGGCTAGCTGACATATTGATGTCTATACCTGGCCTTCCTCTTTTATTGATCATGGGCGCTATTTTATCAGAATGGAAAACGCCTTCTGAATACCGTATTTATATTATTATGCTAATGCTCAGTTTAATTGGCTGGCCGGGACTTGCAAGGCTTGTTCGCGGCCAAGTTCTTTCACTGCGTGAACAGCCTTTTATTCAAGCCACACAAATATTAGGTTTAAGCGATAAAAGAAAGATTTTTTATCATTTAATCCCTAATATTTTCCCTTTATTATTGGTTGTTGCTACTTTAAACGTAGCAGGAGCTATTTTAAGTGAGTCTGCTTTAAGCTACTTGGGACTAGGCGTCACTCCCCCTACACCTTCTTGGGGAAATATGATTGATACAGCTAATAATTTAGTTGATTTTAAAAAGCGACCTTGGCTTTGGATTCCACCAGGCGCTGCCATATTTTTAACGGTCATTTCTATTAATCTTCTTGGAGACGGTTTAAGAGATGCGCTTGATCCTAAAATGAAAAGGTAGGTAATGAATAGATGAATACACCTTTACTAGAATTAAAAGACTTACACACCTCTTTTCATACGGAAGGAGGTACGGTTACAGCAGTAAACAACGTCAGCTTTTCCATTAATCCCGGTGAAACGGTATGTATCGTTGGTGAATCAGGATGCGGGAAAAGCGTAATGGCTCTATCCATTATGCAGCTGCTTTCTGATTCAGGGGAAATTACAGACGGTCAGATTTTATTTAATGGATCAAATCTATTAGAAAAAACAAAAAAAGAGATGAGAAAAATTAGAGGAAAAGACATTGGGATGATTTTTCAAGAACCGATGACATCTCTAAATCCAGTATTCACTATTGGAGACCAAATTACCGAGACTCTATTAGAGCATCTATCTATTAGTAAAGCTGAAGCTTATGATAAAGCCATTGAACTTGTTACGCTTTTAGGGATACCCAATGCTAAAAAAATAGTAAAAAGTTATCCGCACGAGCTAAGCGGCGGTATGCTTCAGCGGATTATGATTGCGATTGCACTCGGGTGCAACCCTAAGCTATTAATTGCCGATGAACCTACTACTGCTCTAGATGTAACGATTCAAGCTCAAATATTAGATCTATTACAAACTATAAAACATGATCTTGGTACATCAATCTTATTTATCACACATGATCTCGGCGTTGTAGCTGAAATGGCTGATACCGTAATGGTGATGTATGCAGGTAAAATCGTAGAAAAAGCACAGGTAGTTGAGCTATTTCAAAATCCAAAACACCCCTATACGAAGGGTCTGCTTCGCTCAAAGCCGGTTATCGGCAAACGAACACAAAGGCTGCATTCGATACCAGGGCAAGTACCAAAACTTACGGACCTTACAGAAAGTTGTTATTTTAGCGAGCGCTGTGAACACTGTATGGATATTTGCAAAACACAAGCTCCTCCCTTCATTTCAGAAAATGACCACTACACAGCCTGCTGGCTTTATAAGGAAGGTAAAGATCAATGAGTGAAACGCTGTTAGAAGTAAACAACTTAAAAAAATTTTACTCCTCCAAATCTACGTTATTTAAATCAGTAAACGAACAAGTAAAAGCGGTGGACGGAGTAACTTTTTCAATTAAAAAAGGTGACATTTTCGGATTGGTTGGTGAGTCAGGAAGCGGTAAGTCTACTTTAGGAAAAACCATTTTAAGACTTCATAATAAAACAAGCGGAGACGTATTTTTTAAAGGAAAGAACGTTTTTAAGCTGTCAAAAAAAGAGCTGATTCATTACCGTTTGCAGTCACAGCTCGTCTTTCAAGATCCTTTTAGTTCTTTAAACCCTCGAATTAGAATAGGCGAAGCGATTGGAGAAGCTATGATTCAACATAAATTAGCTTCCCGAACTAACGTAAGAGATCACGTCTTGTCGATTATGGAGAAATGCGGTTTATCTCCTTACCATATAGACAGATACCCGCACGACTTTTCAGGCGGACAGCGTCAGCGAATTGTCATTGCCAGAGCCATGGCTTTAAACCCTGAATTTGTTGTAACAGATGAGCCAGTATCTGCACTGGACGTATCAATTCAAGCTCAAATTATTAATTTGTTTAGTGAACTTCAAGAAAAAGAAAATTTGTCTTATCTGTTTATTTCACATGATTTAAGCGTCGTCGAGCACCTGTGTAACAAGGTTGCTATTATGTATTTAGGAAATATTGTGGAGCAAGCATCAAGAGATGAATTATTCAAAAATCCACTGCACCCTTATACAAAAGCGCTTTTATCTGCCATACCGATACCTGATCCAACCATCAAAAGAGAAAAAATCATTTTGAAAGGTGAAATACCAAGTCCGATTACACCTCCCTCTGGGTGTAAGTTTAGGACAAGATGTCCGATTGCCCAGAAGAAATGTGCAGATATTCCACCTGACTACAAAGATGTCGGTTCTAATCATTTTGTAGCGTGTCACTTTGTATAAAGACCCATAAGAAGGCATTGAGACATAACGAAATCAATTCAATCTAAAGACGAACAAATGGGATAAATGAGCTGAACTGCTTGTTACAACGCTGTTGATTTCCGTGCAAGACTTCGCTTTCCACGGGCGGCCGGTGAGCCTCCTCGTCGCTTACGCTCCTGCGGGCTCTCACCTATTCCGCTTTTCCCGCAGGAGTCTTCGCCTTGCCCTCCAACCAAAAGCTAGAAGCAGCCAAACACATTAAATCTATGTTCACCATGACAAAAAGATCCGAAATGTTAATCAATAATTTTGATTAACATTTCGGATTTCACTTCAACTAAAAGATTTTTGTCTCAGCCTCTTCTTATTATAAGTGCGAAACTTTTCTCACCTGCCTTTGCTTTGAAAGAAACATGCTGGTACAAAATAGAACCTGATTTCATTCTTCTTTTTTATAAGTAATACTCGTTTGCCCGTCGATACTCACAGGCACTTCTCCAACCAAAGTAACTCGTCTCATCACGCGATGCTTTTCCCCGTAGTCATTAATTGCATAGTGCTGGGTTGCGCGATTATCCCAAATCGCAATATCACCTGCTTTCCAGTGCCAGCGAACCGTGTTTTCTAGTCTTGTTACATGGTCTTGCAGAATTGAAAAAAGATGATTTGAATCCGAAGAAGATAACCCTTTAATTTTTTTAACAAAATGTCCTAACACTAACGTACGCTCTCCCGTTTCCGGGTGAATTCTTACGACTGGATGTTCTGTTTCATATACAGTAGAAGCGAATACTTTACGGTGACGCTCTAAATCTTCTTGTGAGCGATTAGGATGTCTTCCTCCGTAATCATAGTCATTCGTATGCACGGCCCAAAGCTGATCAGCTAGCTGACGCAGCTCTGAAGGAAGGTTTTGATAGGCAACGGCTGTATTTGCCCAAACTGTATCTCCTCCTGCTTCTGGGACAACTACAGCTCGAAGGATCGATGCTTTCGGGTATGTATCGATGAACGTTACATCGGTATGCCAAGAGTTAGCTCGTCCTCCTCGTTCAGAATCAAGTTCAAATAAATAATTGCTGCCTTCTTTTATCGGAACGGTAGGATGCGCTTCCGGTTCACCAAATAACGCAGCGAAGGCCTCTTGTTCAGCATCGTCAATATGCCCTTGGCCTCTAAAAAAGACCACTTTATGCTTTAGCAAAGCTTTGTTAATGGCATTGAGTGTCTCGGCATTTAAATTTGAAGATAAATGCACTCCTTTTATTTCTGCTCCAATGTGACCAGCGATGGGCTGTACTTCTAAAACCGAATTTGCTGCGCTTTTGCTAACTGTACTCATGATACGTCCTCCTCGTAAGTTCCCTAAAAAGAGAGCTTTTCATTTTTTATGACAAATTCATTTTCTAGAGTATAGCCGTATTTCTAAAAAACAAAAAGGACCAGTCCATTCGCTTGAGCGATCGTCCGGCCCCAGTTGCCTGGTAGCATTACATTCAGCTTTAATTCCTAGTAAATCAATTTGTTTAATTGAATAATAGATTACTAACAAAAATAAGTCAATATATTTAAAATAATCTAAATTTCGAATTTACTATTTATGATTTGGACAGGATCAAATTAAAAAATAGATCTCCGCTTAGACTGCTTAAAGTCGGAGATCTATTTGGATGTTTTTTTATTTTATTTTTTAGTAAGGCTGCCATTTCGCTCTAAAATAGGTACTTCAATATCTACCGTGTTTGGATATTTAACTCCAAGCCCTGTATTTAAAGCAACAACCGTTTCGTTTTCTTTAATCCAGCCTTCTTCTCTTAAACGGCGTGCAGCTAAGAATGTAGCAGCACCTTCAGGACAAATGAACGAACCTTCAAGCTGCGCAACCTTTTTTTGTTCCTCCACAATCTTATCTTCGTCCACCGCAATCGCGCATCCATTTGTATTGTATACGGCCTCTAAAACAAGAAAGTCCCCGATTGCTTTTGGTACGTTGATACCAAAGGCAATGGTTGAAGAATCCGGCCAAAATTCAGATTCTTGTTTTCTCTCATTCCATGCTTTTACAATAGGCGCGCAGTTTTCAGCTTGTACCGCAACTAAACGAGGAAGATCACCTTTAATCCAGCCAAGCTCTTTTAATTCATTTAACGCTTTGTAGATTCCGATTAATCCAACGCCTCCTCCTGTTGGATATAAAATTACATCAGGAAGATTCCAAGAAAACTGTTCAGCAATTTCCAAGCCCATTGTTTTTTTACCTTCAATTCGATACGGCTCTTTAAGCGTAGAAGCGTCATAAAGACCCCAGGCTTTAATAGCTTCACCGACAATTTTACCCGCATCGCTGATGAGTCCATCGACTAGGTAAAGGTCAGCTCCAGCGACAGCACACTCATTTCGTGTAATAACAGGCGCATCTTTTGGCATTACAACGGTTGCTTTTATGTCAGCGCGTGACGAATAAAGCGACCAAGCGGCTCCGGCATTCCCATTTGTAGGCATCGCTAACTGTTCAACGCCCAGTTCTTTTGCTTTTGACA